>Ga0307507_10004189_pt1 | contig 26122 bp, 1 predicted proteins | sample 7_EM_MG_FD_207223 | JGI IMG/M metagenome (GOLD analysis project Ga0307507, IMG submission 207223) | Populus trichocarpa ectomycorrhiza microbial communities from riparian zone in the Pacific Northwest, United States - 7_EM | ecosystem: Host-associated > Plants > Roots > Unclassified | place...
CCTTATGCAAAGCTTCGTGCAGAGCTTCGTGCAGAGCTTCGTGCAGAGCTTCGTGCAGAGCTTCGTGCAGAGCTTCGTGCAGAGCTTCGTGCAGAGCTTCGTGCAGAGCTTCGTGCAGAGCTTCGTGTAGAGCTTTGTGTCGAGCTTTATATAAAGCTTCGTGTAAAGCCTTGTGTAGAGCCTTGTGCAGAGCCTCTAAGTAATAAGACTATATAAGATTATATAAGATTATATTAGATAATATATAATAGTTAAATATATAATTGCATGTCAAGAAATATGTAGTTACCTTTTAAAGTTGCTAAGTAGGTTAACTGCGTGTTATTTAACTTTTAAGTAGGTTAACTGCATATTAAGAAATATGCAGTTAGCTTTTAAAGTTGCTAAGTAGGTTAACTACGTGTTAAGAAATATAGAGTTAGCTTTTAAAGTTGTTAAGTAGGTTAACTGCGTATTATTTAATTTTTAAATATGTTAAGTTAGTTAATTGCATGTCGAGTTAGTTAAATTGCGTATTAAGTTAGTCAATTATATGTTAAGTTGGTTAAATTGCGTGTTAAGTTAGTTAATTGCGTGTTGAGTTGGTTAAATTACGTGTTAAGTTAGTCAATTGCGTGTCAAGTTAGTTAATTGCGTGTTAAGTTAGTTAAATTGCATATCAATTACGCGAAACGCGAAAACCAAAGTCTACTTAAATCTCATCCTGCGAATATTTTCCCGATATAAGAGCTTTTATAGGATTTGCTAACTTCTACTAATGGTTTATTAATAACTTCTTCGCCCTAGTCTTACCCCTTATGGCTTTAACCTAAAAGATTAAAACCTTTATCTTTAATAAGGAATATAAGAAGGCCTTTATTTATCTAAAAGTTATATTTACTACCACACCTATACTCTAATACTTTAACCTAAACTAAAAGAGTATTATAGAAGCTAACTTATCTAACTATGTTACTAGAGGTATTCTGTCTTAGTATAATAAAGAAGGAGTACTATACCCTATAGTATACTTTTTAAAATAACTAAGTCTAGCTAAATATAACTACAAGATCTACAATAAGGAATTGTTGGCTATTATTAGATGTTTTAAATAATGGTAACCCAAACTGAAAGGTGCTGGATTTCTAATTAAGGTCCTTAGCAACTATAAGAATCTATAGTACTTTACAACTATAAAACAGCTAAGTTATTGTTAAGCCCACTAGTTAGAATATCTATCTTATTTCCAATTCTTAATTATATACCGCCTAGGCGTTTAAGGTTAGAAACCTAATACCTTAACCTAATATTTATAAGATATGCCAGTATAAGAAGAAGTACGTACCTACTATAATTAAACCCTACTTTGCCCTAAGCTATTTAACCCGCCTATTAAAGACGTTATAATACACGTCCTTAAAATAACTGATTAATTAATTAAATAGATAATAGTTAATAAATACCTAAATAACAAGTTTATCTAAGAGACACTTAAGCTAATTTAAGATAGCGTTAGACGCTCTAAAAAGATCTCTCTAAGTAAATATAAAGCTTATAGAGACCGCTTGTACTACTAGAACCGCCTAGTTATACCTAACCACAACGAACTTAAGCTTAAGCTTCTTAAACACGTATACAACCTACTAGTAACCGGCTACCTAGGCCGTAGAAAAACCCTAGAACTACTTTAACGGGAGTACCACTGGCCAAATATATATAATATAATATAAAGGTATGTCTTTAGCTGCTATACCTACTAATAATCCAAAGCTTTGCATAAGACGTATAACGGCTTTCTAAAGCTACTGCCTATTCCAGACCAAAGATAGAAGGATATCTTAATTAACTTTGTTGTTGAGCTCCCTATAAGTAAAGGCTTTACAAATATTATATTAGTTGTAGACTAACTATTTAAGATAAAACATTTAATTGCCTACCCTAATATATTAGCGTTTGCTGTTACCCAACTATTCTTAGACTATATATGGAAACTCTATAGACTTCCTAAAACGATTATCTCTATATTCCGGAAAGAACTAACTACTTAACTCCGTATTAAAGCATTATTATCTATAGTATACTACCTAAAAATAGACGGTTAAATGGAATGTGTAAATGCTATAATAAAACAGTATATTTAGATATATACGTCATATTTGCAGGACGACTAGATAGACTAGCTTGTGTTTACTAAGTTTACTATAAATAACTCCATCTTAGAAACCACAAAGGTCTCCCCGTTTCTGGCCAACTATAGCTAGCACTCGCAAATAGGTTTTAAACCCTTTAGTAATATTCCTCGCCTAGCTTATTACGCCTTATAAGTTATAGAGGCAAACGAATTTATAAAGAAGATGGAAAAACTATAAGAGTTTCTTACTAATAAAATAACATAGGCCCAATCTATCTACAAAGCCGCAGCAAATAAAAATTAAACCCTAGCACCAGTCTACTAAATTAGTAACTTTATCTGGCTAGATATAAGAAACCTAAATATAAAATAACCTACTAAGAAATTTAGTTAGAAGAACGCTGGCCCTTATAAGGTCTAAAAGGTTATCTTTCCCTATGCCTACTAACTAAAGCTCCCTAATACAGTTAAAATCCACCCTATGTTTTACATATTAGTCCTCAGCCCTACTGCCCCTATATTAAATACCCTGCCTAAACAGATCTAGGACCCTCCCCTACTAGTTAAAGTGGATAGTAAGGATAAGTACTTTATTAAAAGAGTTAATAATATTAAGTATAATAAACGGAAACGCAAATATATGTACCTTATAAAATGGAGAGGCTTTACTAAGCCTATATGGGAGCCTGTTAACTCTATAGGACTTATATAAGCCGCAAAAGACTTTTATAAACTCTACCCAGAACTACTATAGCCCCATTTCGCAGAAGCTTAAGTTTAAAGGGGGGGTACTGTTATGGGACACCTCCGTGACATCTTATACACGTCTACCTATATCTACCTATTTCCACCGACGCAGCAAGAAAAGACTAACCGTAAGATAATAATCTGATGGCAATCTGCCGGCAATCTACGGCAATTTGCCGCATTCTACTATATTCTGCCAAGTCCACTAAATCCTATTAAGTTCTGCTAGGACTGCTACTTGAATCCTATTCTGCTCTGTGTATGTATTGACTAAGTAACCAAACTAACAATATATACCCTTTCTTCCCATTTCCTTACCTTCTCTCCTTACGCAACGTCTTGACCTTATTACGCAGTTTATGTATATAGCTTAATAATATCTACTTTGCTATATATTATTACCGTTTATGCTCGCTCCGTAACAGTTTTCTACTATAGCGATTACTTAATTATTGGATTTTCTAATATCCTAGGCTTTCTTTCTTACTAAAAAGAATTATTTAATATACGGCTTCTTATTATATTAACTTATAGGTTTATCTATTTTCTTTTTATTATTTTCCTCTTTTTTCCGAGAATTATTTTAAATTTTAGATATTAGATCTCCTAGTGCTACTACCTTTACTACTACTAAAATGGCAGCATACTAGAAAAGATAGCTCTTAGAAAAGCCGTTAAAGGGATATTTTTTTCTTGGTGGTTTTAAGAATATACTAATTCTATTTAAGAAGATTAAGATAAAGACCTAGAGGAGAAGTTAAAGTAAGAAATATTACATTTTTTCTTAGTTTTCTAATATTTTAGGACTGGTTTCTAGGGGCACAAGGACATAGATCCTAGATACTATACCTACCGCATTTAAAATATAGTAAGTTTTTACTATTTTTTAAATAAGAAATAACTAATTTAATATTTTTTTTAGAAAATGCCTCCTAATAGTAAGATTAATGGTACTAAGGCAGTTAAAAAACTTCCTTATAGCTATAATTACAAAGTATATTATTAAAAATTCTAATACCTATAGTTTAATTTCTTACTTTATCTAGGAATCTATTTTTAAGCTTTAGTATGCGAAAAAGGGCCTCTAAAAGGTAAGAAATCTAGTTTATTTCTTATATATTTTAGTAAAACTGTTAGCGGCTTAGATAATCGAGGCGTAAGCATAGCAAGAAGGACGCATGCAAGCCTATATAATTGAATTGTCTATAAATAAGGATCTAAAGCTAGAGAAAGGAAAGGAGAAAAAGAGTAGTGACGGTTAAAGTAGGGTTCTTTTATACGGTCCTTTAGTTACGTAACCGTAAAGTTCTACTAAGTTCTGCTAACTAAGTTCTGCCGTTTTCTGCCAGTGCCGTAATATTACCCCCCTTAGTAAAGCCTGCCCTTAGGCTTTATATATCTATATTACACCTATAGGGCGTTCTTATCCTTATATTCTTCCGATAGCTTATCGTCTTTACTATACTAGTACTCTATCTACTTGTCTAGGTACTTTAGGGGTCCTAGTTTATTAAGGTAATAGCTATAAAACTCTTAAAGCTTATAGAGACTGCTAATAAAGTTCTATATAGGGTACTAAGTAAGATCTAAGTTATAGCCTTTTTAACTAACGTGGTACTTTAGCGTTTTCCTTACTAGTTTATAGGCTAGTATTTCTTTAATTTCCCATTTATTATCGCTATTAACTTAAACCGGTAAGGGGGGTTCGTTTTTTTTATTTAGGTAATAGGTTATTTATAGCTTTCTGTAGTTTATCCAGTAAGAAAACAGGGTAAACCTTAATTAAATCCAGGAGCTTTACTTTATATAAGTTGCCTATTTTCTTAAGGACCCTATATAGTCCTGCCATTTAATAGCATAGCTTATAGCTAGGCCGTTTTATCTTTTAGTTCTTTATTATAACCTAGACTATATTACCTATAGTAAAGTTAGGCTCGCGCCTATACTTATTTGCCTACTATTTTATTAATTTCTAGGCCTTTTTTAGATTTATACGGGCTACTATCTAAGCTTTCTCTAAGTATTTAGCGTACTGCTAGGCTTTCTTATAAGACAGTTTCTTATATATAGTCCGTGGTCCTTCTAGCCTATCCCAGTTAAAGCTTATTTAGGGTAAATATTGTATTTCTAGTTAGATAGGTGCAAATCCCATAAAGTTATAGAGTAGGGTTGCCTGGGCGTAGTCTATTAGGGGTAATAGTTTGCCCTAGTTATCCTAGGAGTAGTTAATAATAGGCCGAAGTCTCTGGTCCAAGTATTAATTTATAATCTCTATCTAACTGTCTAATTAGGGGTAGTACGCTATAGAAAGCTTTAGTCTAATTCCTAGGATCTAGGTAAACTATAAGGTGACAGGCTCCGCACTACCTAGCCATAGCACAAACCCTAAAAGATAAGTAAGTGACTAGTAAGTTATAGTACCCCCCAACTAATCTAGGTCAGTTGCGCAACCAGCTCCTTTAGTTATACCATATAATTGGCAAAGCTGTCCTTAATTTAGCTAGGTTTAAACAAGGTTCGAACCCAAAGGGCCTTAGGTATCTTACTAGTCACTATATAAGATAACAGGCTCCGCACCACTTAGCTATAGCATAAACCCCAAAAGGTAAGCGAGTGACTGGTAAGATACTAGTTACAGCTGTGCGGAATAATATATATAGGTAAGGTGGCTCGATTACCTGACATAAACTCGTCCTAGAAGGCCAATATAAACTGCGGCCTGTAGTCTAATATAATAGTATCTAGTAGTCTATAAATTTGGTAGATATAGTGGATATATAGTTAGGCCGCCTTTTTAGCATTAATATTCCTATAATAGGGAATTAAGAAAGGGCGTTTGCTAAAGCGGTTAACTAGGATTATAACTATATCGTACCCTTTATAGTCTACCGGTAGTTTGTGGAAGTCTATAGATATATACTACTAGGGGCGCTCTAGTACTAGAAGTGGCTTTAATAGTCCTAGGGTCTTATCTTGTAAAATTATAGACCTACAGCAGTTATTATAGTTCTGTATATAATGGTTAATATCTATAACTATTCTGGGCCAGTAGTAATGGTTACTAATAATCTTATAGGTCTTATTTTTTTCTAGGGTAGGCCATAGAGACCTAGGCATATGCTTTAGTAATAAGCCGGGTTTATAAGTTCTGTTCCCCTACTACTACTAGCTATTCCTAGTACTTAAGCAGTCTATTTTTAAGGAACTATAAGCTAGTAACGTCCTCTGCCTTTTCGCAGTACTCCTATAGAGAAGGGCCTATATAATTTGCTTGCAGTAGTTTATTAATAAGGCTAAATTCCATAGGGTCAATAGGACATACCTTAGCGCTTAAAGGTTTAGTACTTAGTGCTTCCTATATTTAAGGGTTAAGGTACTCTAGTTATAGTAGCATCTAAGTCTATAATAAGATCTTTACGGCTATCTAGTTATCTAGGTCCTATTTACGCCTAGTAAGAGCATCTATATAGTTAGTAGCGCCTGGCCTACATATAATTAGAAAGTAGAACTAGTATAGGGTATCTACCTAGCGCGCTTACCACGCTATAAGGGCCTTAGTTATTATAAAGCATTCTAAGGCCTTATAATCCAAAACTACCTAAATAGGCTTAAGGGTCCCTTCAAGCTATGCGCGCTAGTACTAAAAGCTAGAGATAATAGCCAGTATTTCTTTATTATAGATAGGGTAGTTTAGCTTGGTATCTACTAAAGTCTTTAAGTAGTATATAATAGGGTGCTATTCTCCATCCAGTTACTTCTAGGAAAAAACGCTAGCTACTATACTATCTAAGGAGTTGGTTTCTAGTCTTAAGGGCCGTTTTAGGTAAAAGTGGGCGAGTAAGGGGGTAAAGACTAGCCGTTTCTTAAGCTTATTAAAGGCCTGCCTATATACGGTATTAAAGTAAAAGGGTTAGTTCTTTTAGGTAAGGCGGCTAAAAGGCTGAGCAATTCTGCTATAGTTCTTAATAAAGCGTTAGTAGAAGTTACAGAAGCCTAAGAATAACTATATCCCTTTTACGGTCTGTGGTGGTTCCTACTAATTAATTATAGCCGTCTTTTCCGGGTCTGCCTTAATTCCGTCTATACTAATAATAAACCCTAAGTACTTTATACATTTTACACTAAATTCTAACTTCTTAATATTGGCCTAGAGGCTAGCCTTATAAAGCCGTCATAGGACCTTATAGACGTGCTCCTTATATTCTAACTCGTTCTTGGAGTAAATTATAATATTATCTGGGTAGGCTATGTAGAAGTCGTTAAGGTATCTAAAGAGTATATTATTTATATATCGTTAGTATATAGCTAGTCCGTTAGTTAGTTTAAAAGGAAGTACTTTATATTTATATAATCTGTATTAAGTCTAAAATATAGTAAAATCTATAAATCTGGGATCTATTCTAATTTAGTAGAAGGCCTATTAGATATTAAGCTTTATAAATGCCTTGGCTCTATTTATTTGGGCCAGCGTTTTATTAAGTAGGGGTAGCGGATAATGGTCTTTATGGGTTATATTATTAAGCTTATAGTAGTTAATATAGAAACAAAGTCCTCTATTTAGCTTTTTTATAAAAAGAATATGGGAGGTAAAAGGGGCCTAGCTAGGCTTAATAAAACCCCTTTACCAGGTTATTAATAAGGTACTACTTAATAGCCTATAATTTAGTAATAGATTATTTACAAAGGGGGGTATAGCTAAAGATATTTCCCTTATCTAGCTTAATCTTAATCTTATAGTTATATAGTTAGTAAGGTGGAAGTATATATTAAATATATTAGTCGTTGTCTATAACTGACTGGTTATGGGGTAGTTGTGTGCACTGGTTACATAAGCTAAGCGAGTATAAAATCCACTAAAATCCACCTGTAGAATAGTAGTATTAATAACAATAATCTTATTTATCTACCTTGATATACGCATCTAATTCCCTTATACCTCCGCTGCACCTCGTTAAATATCAGCTTTAACAGGTTATGAGCCCAGCTACGTCTATAGAGGGTTTTAATATAGCGTTATTAAATAACGTATAGAAGAGCTATCTTTATAACAATTGTTAAACAATTAACCAACGCGTTTAGTAGCATATACTAGCTACCAATAACTTAAGAAGTAGACGACAATTAAAATCAATTAGAACAATTTTAATTATAACACTATAATACGAATACAGCAAGTCTCTAATTAACTTAATATCTAATTACTGCACTTAAGATAAGCGAGAGCAGTAGCAGTAAGAACCTACTACCTAATAATATAAAGCTAAAGGAATAGAAGAACTATGTTGCATAGAAGGAAGTAATAGAGGATATTGCCGTCGCGAACGGATTAAGACGTTTTATTTACGTAAAGGGAAAAGCACCTAAGTATATAGATAAGTTTAATAAGAAAGCTAACAAGATAAAGCTAGCAGTATGGCTAATATAGGAAGCTAGAGACTTAAGCATAAAAATTATTATTTAGCTTAATATTAAGAGTACCCCTATATAGATGCTAGTAGGATATAAGTTAGCGCGTAAGATGTGAGTAACTTTATAGACTTAGTATAAGGGAACCGGAGTAGTTCTTAGCTATAACGCTATTAAATTATACACGAAGATTAAGTATACCGACTACCCTAATCTTAAGCACTTTATTATCGCATTTAAGAAAGCTATTAAAAAGCTGGCAAATCTTAACATTTCCCTACCTAAATTATGGCACCCAATTCTCTTTATTATGTGTAACGGAACCTTGTAGCAGGAACTACGGTGGGTCCTATTATTGGGCTGGGTATATAGGTAAGAATAAATTAACAACATAATAATAACTGGTGGAGTGGTTGCCTAACAGATTATAAAGAGAGAACTATTTGGGTAGGGACTGTGGTCCTTTAAATATATAACCATACGCCTAAGAAATCCCTTCGCTCCGTAAGGTACGTGTGCTCTATATATTCTATACAGATTATACAGATTACATAGATTATATAGATTACATTATATAACCTTGGCTACTATTTCTTGTTATATGGTTCCACCAGATCTATCCTGGACTATGTCTATATTAACTAACTAGCTTCCTCTAACTCTTCTCTAAGTAGTTATAATATTATACTTAAGCTGTCTATAACACTATCTCCCTCCTTTTTATCTTTATTCTTAAAGATTCCTAACATCTCCAAGTTGTCTACTAGAGGTGTGATGTCCGTTTAATTAATTTGGTTAATATTTTTACTTATTATACCTAAAGCTTCTTCTTCTTCTTTAATCCTTTATCGTACGCGTATGGTTTCCTCTATACTGTTACTAGGTGAGATAATGCCGTCTCCATATTCTCGTTATACGAAAGAGGGGTTAGTTTATATTACGCTAGCAAGTCCTTCTGCCTAACAACTATCCTCTTATTTGGAGTGCACTAAAGCCAACGTTTAATCGTCCTGCGATGTCCGCTCTGTCTCTAACGCTAAGTGTGCGCGTCCTATAACTCTTAACAACCTTTGGGTTCCCTAAGTAACTTATTATAGGGTCTTGTGTTTAATCTACTACTATAAAACTTGACGATAAGCTCTTGGCCTCCCTTGCGGAGCTTTAACATACTTATGCTGCTTATAAGGCGTATTTATCTGCCTTAGCGCGTCTTCTTCGTCTTAAGAAGGTTTGTAAGAAGGTTCGTTCTAAGGAGTAGAAACTTATTTAATAGGGTCTGTCTAAGCTAGGTAACAAAAGAACTAGCTCTCTTTCTGCGAGGGAAACAACTCTAAGTAGCTTAGTAATTACTCCTCTTAGGTCCCCCTTAGGCGACTTATTTTTTGGCGATTTTTCCTTGTTAATGCTGCCTGACCTACTTTCTTTTAATACTCCCGTACCTTTCCTATAGCGTTCTCTAGGTTGCTTAGTGGTTCTTAGGTAGTCTTACTATAGCCTATCCACTTTACTTTATACTATGTTTCGTTATCTACGTCCTCGTGACTGATAATCTTTAAAACTTACCACTTATCTTCTTTTTGTCCTTTATACGTGTCTGCCTTGTAAACTGGTGGCTTAATATCTCCGTATGCTAGTTCTAGCATTGCGATATGCTATATAGGGTAGATCTTTATTTTGGCTAATAGGTTCAACTTATACGTAACTAATAAAATCTTTTACTTAATTTTAAAAGGTCCTAGTCTAACATAGTCCAACTTCTTGCTTAGTTGTTAACTTTTAAAATTTTTATATAGTAGCTACACTCTATCTCCCTCCTTTAGATCTGGTCCCTTAGATCTCTTAGCGTTATAGTACCTTTTTATCCTTTGCTGTACTAGCTTGGCTATTTCTATAAGGTTTGCATAAAGATTTATTAACGTCTCCATTCTTTGTTTAGCTGTGCTACTCGTTTTCTTTACTTAATGTGGTGATAATAACGTTCTTGGTTTATACCCGTAGTTTGCCTTAAATAGTAATGTCCCTATTCCTTCTTATGGTGTTGTATTGTATGTAAACTATATAACTAGTAATAACGATACCTAATTATTCTATGCGTAATTAATATAATGTCTTAAATACTGTTCTAGTGTCTAGTTTAGTTTTTCCGTTTGTCCGTCCGTCTGCGGATAATATACTATAGAGGTTGCTGCGCAAACCCCTTATTCTGCTAGAAATACTTCCTAAAATGCTACTATAAATCTTGGATCTCTGTCCGATATAACTTTATTTAGTGCTCTATGTCTTGCGAATACTTCCCTTATATAGATTCTAGTAATATCTTCTACTAATATCTCCTCTATGCATGCTATAAAGTATCCCCACTTTGTTAGCTTATCTACTATTACTAAAATCGCGTTATGATCTTGTCCCGTAATAGAATCTTTTGACTTTAGTAACTTAATAATAAAGTCCTATAATATAACCTCCCATAGTCTTCCCGGTACTTTAATAGGTTATAGCCCTCTATATAGCTTATACCTTATTAGTTTATTCCTTTGGTAATCTAAACACTTTTTTATAACTTATTTTGCTAATCCCCAGATTCCTTAAATAATATACTCTTTTTAAAGTCTTAACACTAGTCCTATAGACCTGTTATGTCCTTATATTATTCCCTTGTGGAATTCCTTAATAACTTCTTCTGCTATAGACTTAGGTATATATGTTGCTTCTTTATTCTTGTATTACTCTAAGTTTGGATTCTCCTTTTATGCTTCTCGGATCTTCTATATTTAATTACTTTCTGGTAATTTATAGATCTAACTTTCTTTAGTTGCTGTAATTTTTAAATAATTATACCCAATTAATTTATTTTAATCTTTTTGCAATAAAGCTCCTAATAGCTTTTTGTTATTTTATAGTTTAGCCTTTTTACTTAGAGCATCTGCTTGTGCATTGTTTATACCCTTAATATACTAAATTTCAAAATGGTATTCTATAAGTATTTCCGCCTATCTAACCTGTCTTTGGTTAAGTTCCTTTGTTATTAGGAATCTAGTAAGGTTCTTATAGTCCGTTTTAACCATAAATGGTTTCTCTGTGCCTTGTAAGAATGCTCTCTATTTTTTAAGTGCTGCTACTATACCTAACAACTCCTTGTTATAGATGTTATAGTTTAACTCTAGTAGTGTTATCTTCCAACTATAGTATACTACTAGATGCCATGCGTCCTGGTGCTTCTATAGCAAGTATGCTCCTAGTATAAAGTCTAATGCGTCTGTCTCAACAACCATTTCTAACTTTAGTTAATAGATCTTAAGGACTAGTTCTTAGGTAAATAACTCTTTAAGTTTCTAGAATAGCTTTTTCTGCTTACTACCTTAAACCCACAGTTCCTCTTTCTTTGTTAGCCTTATAAACGGCTTAATGCTTTTTAACTACTGTGCTATAAACCTCCTATAGTAGTTATAAAATCCTAGAAATAACCTTAACTGCGTAACATTCTTTGGTTCTTGCCAACTTATTATAGCTTTGACTTTCTTTAGGTCCATGCTAATCTTTCCTAGTTTAATAATAAATCCTATAAAATTGGTTTTTACTATAAAGAACTTATATTTCTTAATTGCTACTAGCATCTGTTCTTCCTATAGTCTCTTTAAGACCTATTTAATATATTTTCTATATTCTCGCTTGTTTTTTAAGTAAATAATAATGTTGTTAAGATATGCTATAATAAACTTATCTAGGTGTTCTCCTAACACACTATTAATTTGCTTTTGGAACGTTGCTAGTGTGTTTATAAGCCTGAATTGTATAACTAATGGCTTATATAGTTCTTCCTTTGACCTAAAGGCTGCCTTCTATTTGTTACCTTCCTTGATCCTAATCTAATGGTACGCCTATCTTAGATCTATCTTTATAAAGATTTTTACGTTGCCTATCCTATCTTAGATTTTGCTAATTAAGGGTAAAGGATACCTATCCTTTCTAGTAATACTGTTTAACTGTTTGTAGTCTATGCATATTCTAAGTTTTCCGTTTTTCTTTGGGATGAATAACACTAGATATCCTGCTAATAACTATAATGGTCTAATATATCCCTTGCATAAGTTCTTCTGGATAAACTCCTTAAGCGCTACTAACTCTGTTTTAGTAAGCTTATAGATTAGAAAGAACCTTAGACTTATTTCTTCTTTTAATTCTATTTTATAGTCCCATGCTGCATGTTCTAACAGCTTTTTACTTTCTAGTGACTATAACTTCTTACCATACTTATGGTATTTCTTTAGTATATGACTTAAGCCTTGCTTAGTGTCACGGAACCACACCGCAGGGGCCTCTATAGGAGAGCCCCGTGCTCTTGCGTACACCTCGCGTACAGCTTACGTCAGCTACGCGTAGGTATATCACCTCCTTACGCCCTCGACCCTTACGATCGATCGCGCAATGTCTTGTAGACTCCTCAAATATATACGTTCAGCTGCCACTATTCCGCACCCCGTGATATTATGTTACGCCTTTTTTTTTACCACTGACACCTAGCCTACAACCAATTCTACGTCTACGATACTACAGGCGCTGCCAGAAGTAGCGTGTCTACGAGCAACCTTCGCACCATGATAGTAAGACGATATTCCTTACTAGCCACTATATTAAGCCTAAAGAGCAACCTAATACCCCAACCTAACCTATAACGCCAATCAATCCCAGGAGAATTTAATTTATTAACCCTAGCCTTAACCCCTAAGGGCAAGCCTAGCGGCTTAAAAGAGTTATAACTATAAGCACCCCCAAGTACCTAGCACTACCTTAAAGACGATAAGAGTCAACCAGCCTAGCAGGATGGGTACACCCCTATTAGTATAGGTGGTCACAGTGATGACCTTGACGAGATAGACACCGGCGACGTCTTATCCTTTATTAATTATATAGCCACAGAAAAGCAACCAGAAGGGCAGCCACCCATTGAGATTGAAATACGAGACGCCGAGATGTTTGTATAAATGGTAGCACGAGAACCCGACAAATACTATCGCCTTCTACAAAACTACCACCTAAAGCTTATATAAGCCGAATTGCGTGCTGCCCAAGACCATAATATTATCCAAGACTTATAAGCTAGTGAGGCACTTGCTAATAACACACGCCAAGAGACTAAAGATGACCTCTATATATCTAAGCGCGACGTCCAACGACTAAAGAAAGCTAAGATTATACTTATTACTTAGGTTACTAAAAAGGAGGGTATAATCAAATACCTACAGTTTTAGCTTAATAAGCACATCCATAACAACACCAAGTACCTCCCTACTACGCACTACACTACCTAAGTCTCTACGCCTCCGGCAACCTTACCCACTTAACACTTGGCCGAAAGTCAGCGTTAAGCAGCTTCACCTAATAGGGATAACTCCTATAATAGTGACCAAACTCAAGCCACAATTGTGGGGTCCAATATACAATACCCTAATCCCCTAGTCTTCTAGGGAGACCGCAAGGAATACAGCCACTAGAAGATATAAATCCGCGAGAAACTAACCTAGAGCGCCTGCCTTTTTCCTAGGGAGGATGCTAAGATTGGTTACATTATTAGGCATATAAAGGGTACCCCATTTAACAGACTCTTCGCCCAATGGGAGACCAATAGCCCCTAAAAGTGGCAGTCCTACTAGGAGGTCCTTAACAATCTTGACCTAATATATTACAACCACGACCTAGTGGCCACCAGTTGAGCTAAACTACGCGCCCTAAAGATAAGTCCTACTGAGTTATTTAACAAGTTCTATATTAAGTTCTAGGAATATACTAGAGTCCTCTCCTAAGATAACGCTAAAGACCAGGAAGATCTCCTTAAAAAGGTCACCTATTGCCTTAGTCACGCTGCCGCTAGTTATAATTACAATAACGTGTATAGTATGGTGGCAGCCCTACGGAAGATTAAATAACGGCTAAATTAGATCTCTACTGCTAACCCTCACCTAAAGGCTCCTATATAGAAGCCCTCCGGGCCAACTATACCTATATACACTAGGTTACTAACGCCTACTATAAATACCAGAGCCAATATTAACCTCTCTATACCAACCTTCCCACGTAAGCTCCTAGATGGAGAGCGCGAGCTACTTTAGAAGCTAGGGCGCTGCTATAGATGCCGTTAAGAAGGCTATTATTATAAGAACCCAAACTGCCTAATAGCTAGGTTCGGTAATCGCCGCCTAATACCTAACTTTACACCTTAAATACTAAACACCTTGCTATATACCGCTACCGTACAAGACAAAGACGCAGCAATAGTAGTAGAGTTAGATACGGAAGCGGAAAACGCCAAGTCCTAGCCCTAAGTCGCGGGTTAGAACGCCCTAATAATAAAGGGATCTATATATCGGCCTACTTAATAGATAACTTAGTAAAGATAAATAGACGGAAATAGATAGTTTTACCTATAATAGGAACTACTGCTAAAAAGTAATACAAAAGCCGTTCTATAATTAATTGTGGAGCTACTAATAAATTTATAGATACCTAATTTATACGCACTTATAATCTACCTACCTTACCCCTTACTAAAGCCCGCGCCCTACGACTTACTAACGGTAATTATACCGCATAGAAGATTACCTATATGGCACAACTCTACCTAGATATAAACGGGCACCAAAAAGAGCTCTAGGCCTATATTATACTACTTACTAACTACCCTATTATCCTTAGAATAAACTGGCTTAAATAACATAACCCCGCCATTAACTAGAAAAAGAGAGAAGTAACCTTTAACTCTAAATACTGCAGAGAGACTTACCTAGGGCATGGCCTAGCCGCCTCTATTTACTCCCTAGGATATTAACCTAAGGAACCCCTTATTACCCCACCTACAACCAACTGCCACTATATAAGTGCTGCGGCCTTCTACCGCATAGCATGTAAGAAAGGCTGGACCGTTACTACAGCTTCCTAATCATAACTATATAAGCTTAATAAAGAACAGGACCACGTCCTCTATAGTAATAGAATAGATATAGTCGACCTCCCAGAAGACGACGCCCCTGCGGAACTCTATAGACTTTTACCTTTAGACTTTAAGAAGTTTATGAACCTTAAAAAAGGACTTACTAATAAGGAACTCCGTAAGCTCCTCCCTAAGAGGTACCATAACTTTATCAATATATGCTTATAAAAGGGCGCAGATATACTCCCCCCACATCAACCTAATGACTATGCCATTAACATTAAATAAGGGAAAATGCTACCTTATAAGAGACCCTACCTAATATTAAAAGACAAACTCCTAGTCGTAAAAAAGTATATCAATAAGCACCTTAACAAAGGGTTTATTTGTTCTAGTATATTACTAATAGCCGCCCCCATCCTTCTCGCTAAGAAGCCAGGGGGAGGTATCCAATTCTGCGTTAACTATAGAGGACTTAACGCTATTATAATTAAGAACTGATACCTAGTACCGCTTATACACAAGACCCTTAAGCGGCTTAGTTAAGCCAAAATCTATACTAAACTCAATATTATCGCCGCCTTTAACCATCTCTAAATATGGAAAGGTAATAAATGGAAAACCGCATTCACATCATGCTTCGGCCAATTTAAATATACCGTTATGCCCTTTGGCGTATACAACAGCCCAGGCGCCTTCTAAAGCTACATTAATAACGCCTTATAGGACTACCTTAATAACTTCTGCTCTACGTACCTGGATAACATACTTATTTACAGCAACAACCCTTCTAAGTATACTAAGCACGTTTAAAAGGTCCTACAGCGCCTTAGGGAAGCAGGACTTTATATTAATTTAAAGAAGTGCAAATTCTTAGTTATAGAAGTAAAATACCTTAAACTAATTATTACTACTAAGGATGTCTATATAGACCCCAAGAAGGTACGTATAATTGCCAAATAGTAAGCCCCTAACTACATTAAGGATATACAAGCCTTCCTTAGTTTTGCCAACTTCTATTAGAAATTTATATACAACTTCTTAGGCGTAGTAGCACCACTTATAGCAATGATGCGAACGAAGGGCCTTTCTATAAAAGGAAGAAAAACGCACCTATGCTTTGCTTAGACGCCTAAATGTAAGAAAGCGTTCCAAGACCTTAAAAATGCCTTTACTAAAGCACCTATCCTAGCTTACTTTATACTAGGATAACAACTCTATCTTAAAACCAACTCCTTAAACCACGTTAACGCAGGCATCCTTTCCTAAATAAGCGACAACGGCCTCCTCCACCTAGTCGCATTTTACTCGTCTAAGCTTACACTATAAGAGTGTAACTATGAGATCTATAATAAGGAACTCCTTACAATTGTATAAGCATTTAAAGAATTCCAACTGGAACTCTCCTTAGTAGAACCCAACTAGCTAACTAAAGTTTTTACAGATCATTACAACCTCAAGTACTTTATAACCATAAAGCAGCTAAACTAACGCCAAGCACGTTAGAACGAGTTCCTCTCCAATTTTAACTTCAAAATCGCATATAGACCAGGAGTATAAGGCACTAAGCCTAATAGCCTAACACGCCACTCACAAGACCTTCCTTAGTTAGAAGACAACCCCTATAATTAGTTCTAACAACAAATAATCCTAAAAGCACGGAACTTAGCCCTAGGTATGCTACCCACAACAGAGCTGACTACACCTTAGCTTTATACTATAGAACTAGAATTACCTCCTAAAATCAATAAGCTTATTACCGCAGCATATAACACCTCCGTTAACCTACTACTGTATTAACTTATTGCCGTAAAGACCGCCAGCACCTATACGCTGCCTATAAACCTCCAAAGCTTGGGCTAGATTAATATAGCAGCCTTAGAAGTAAAAGAGAATAGGCTCTACTATAGAGGCCGCCTATTTATCCCTAACTTAGAAAACCTATAACGGCAACTAATCCAAATGGCCTATAACCTCCAGTTAAGCGGCTACCTAGGAAAAAAAGGGACCTATAAGCTCCTTAGCTAATACTACTTCTGGCCCAAGATAATAGACTCAGTTAAACGCTTTATAGGTGCCTGCCACAGTTATAAGCGCGCTAAGGCCTTTAATATAAAGTACTAAGGACTACTACACCCTCTACTAGTACCCATACGACAATGGGCAGATATTGCCATAGATTTTGTTGTTAACCTACCACCCTATAAACAACACGGCCGTACCTATAAGAATATCCTTATGATAATATACCGACTTATAAAAGAGCGCCACTACGTCCCTACCAAAGGCGTAGCCATTAGCGATATCACTGACACCTTCCTCCGCGAAGTCTACTAATTACATAGGCTACCTAACTTGATTACGTCTAACCAAGGCATATAGTTTAACTCTAATATATAGAGACGAATCTGCTAATGTCTTAGCACCTCCATTAAGATGTCTACATCCTTCCACCACAAAACTGCCGGGTAACCGGAAAAAGCTAATGCTAGTATAAAAGCGTACCTACAATAGGTAGTCGCCTATAGTTAGGATAACTGGGTGGATCACCTTCTACTAGGTAAATTCACAGCGAATAACTATATCTTAACCACTACAGGACTTACCCCGTTCTTTATAAATAAGGGTTATCACCCCTGATCCGGCATAGAGCCACTAGAACCTATTAATAAGAAACTGCCATATGGAAAACGCCTTAAGATGCTACTTGCCAACTAACATGCAGACCGCATAAAAAATCTACTCAACTACTACAAGGGAGAAATGGCCTGGGCTTAAGCAAAGCAGGCTTACTTCACCGATTGTTATAGAGCGCCACCACCAGAGATGCGTGTTAGCGACTGGGTATAGCTAGATACACGTAATATCTCTACGCAGAGGCCTATAAAGTTACTTAATTATAAGAATCTCGGCCCCTATTAAATTAAACAAGTCATTAATAGGGGAGCTATATATAAGCTAGAGCTCCTGCCTACCCTAGCCACCCGTAGAATATAGCCTATATTTCACCTATAGCTACTACACCTTTACCAGCCTAACCCCTTACTAGGATAGACACAGCCTAAACCTCTACTAGTACTAATCCGAGATAAGAACGAAGATGAGAACCACAAGGAGTGGACCATTAAACAAATTATTAACTCTAAATACCATGGCAAAGGTAGGGGACGGCGGCTCTACTATAGAGCTATCTACACAGGATTCAACATAGACCAGCCAGAATAGTAACTATAAAAAGACTTTAAAAATGCAAAGGATCTAATTAGCGATTTTCACTATATAAACCCACAGAAACCGGGCCCAAGCAGAGATTTCGTGCCTAATCCTCTATAGGAGCCCTTATAGAGTTAAACCGTATATTGCTATATAAGGGCAAATTGCCATCAGATTGCCGCAGATTGCTATTATATAATGGTAAAGTGCGATTACGTGACCGGAAAATCGTTAAAATGTCCAGGAACTTTAACCAGCAGTTAAAGTTGTCTAATTGGTCAAATTTTTAGGTGCCAAGTCTTATTACGTGACGTTATTGCAAGCCTTTAGCAATATTTCCTTTTCTTCTCTATACCTTACTACATGTATATAGCAACCACAGCGTCGCCGGAGCTCCGCCTCTATAGGAGGGGGGGTAGTATTACGGAACCATACCGCAGGGGCCTCCATAGGAGAGCCCCGTGCTCTCGCATACACCTCACGTACAGCTTACGTCAGCTATGCGTAGGTATATCACCTCCTTACGCCCTTAACCCTTACGATCGATCGCGCAACGTCTTGTAGACTCCTTGAATACATATATTTAGCTACCACTGTTCCGCGCCCCGTGACACTTAGTCTCTTTATATGTCGCTCTAACCTAGTACCATACTAACTTGGTTTACTGTCGCGCTTTGCGCCGTTAAGTATCCCTGATATTAACCTAACCTATAACCCAATTAATCTTTAGATTGTACTTCTGTAACTAAGGTATTCCTAGTATCGCCTTATCCTGTTCTAATAGTAGGATATTAAAAGACATTCTAACTAGTCTTTCTTTAATAGTTAACTAAATAGGTCCTGTTTTAAGATTAATAATACCTCCTTTATAGGCTATCTAATCTCCTAAAATTGTTATAAGTAGATACGGGTGTTTTTTCTGTCTGTATGGTAACCTTATTTTTTCCACTGCTTTTAGTAACATGTGGTTCCTTATTACTCCACTATCTATTAATGCTTTGAACTGCTGATCTTGCCATTTAACTTGTAAATTTAGGTGTTATCCTTAAATTCCTTTAAGGGCCTAAGGCTTTAATACTGGTTCCCTTTAGTCCTGTGCGCCTTCCCTTTTCCTAACTGTTGGCTGCTAGATCCTGTTTGTACTTAGTCTAACTTAGGCTAATACTTAGTTTGTTTCTTTTTCTTTACGTACTATAGACAAGTATTTTTAGGGCACTTCTACCACTATTATCTGTCTAGGTATTTTTCCGTAAGGAATCTTCTTAGTTAAAGTATTAAGTTCCCTTAACCTTGTACTTCTACTGGGTGCCATCTATATATATACTTGGCGTCCCTAAACCGCTTCTCTTCTGGTGCCTAATATATTCTTACTAGGTACTTTTGGTTCTTATCCTTTAGTGCTCTATGTATATTATAGGTGTTATCCACACAAGCTATCTATAATAGTGTATAATACGCTAGGTGACTTAGGTTAACTCTTAGCTTGTCTTTATTTTAGAGTTTAAATCTATACCTAGCTGACCTAACCACTGGTATCTCTGTTACGGGTACTAAGATTTATTATTCACTTCTCTAGTCCCTAGATCCCTCTTCTAGGTTCCTTAATATTATAATTAATACCCCTTTAATGTAACTTATGCGTTTTTCTATAATAGGTTAGTCTTAGACAACTTTTTCGTCTAGCTATATATAAAAATCTTCCTATTTATTGTTGTGTTGTTGCCTATACTACTTTCTATATAACTGGTTTAGTGTATATAGTTTATCTATTAGAAAGTACCTTATTATCGCTATATTGTAACATCCTTTAGTATATCTTTCTTTGAACCTAGTTAGGATATTTAGATCCTCTTCTTATTCTAGTTTATTTAACCATTTTGCCCTAGGTATCCCTGCACTTGGCCAATTAGTAATTCTTTATATAGGTGCTCTGTCCCTTATATAACCTAGTATAGCTGACCTTTTGTCTAGCTTTTGCTCTTGCTATATAATAATTCTTGTTCTAAATTTATCTATAGTTTCTTATTTTCTGCGTCTTGCAGCTAGATTTTTATAGTTATCTTATTTCTTAATCCTGGTATTAACTGTTTAATCTTTAGGCTAAATACTGCGTTCACCTAAGATTACTAACATTCTTATTTGTTCCCCAAACTTATAGTTTTTAAACTTGCGTTTTGTACTTATTTGTTTATCTATAAACTAAATAGCTGCCCTTTCCCATTAGTTTTCGTCCGTTATAGGTTCTTAGGTGTGTTTTATTTTATTTTAAGAATCTTAAGCTTCTTGTATCTCCTCTTAAGAATCTTAAGCCTATGGCCTTTTACCTTTATTGAGTGATAAGCTAGTACTAGCAGTTATCTACTTACTTAGTTTCTTCTAAACGTTACTTCTATCGTCTTATAAAGCAATGGAAATTATATTTAATAGTATTATAATATCCGTTATTAAACCTTATTTTGTAATGGTCTTAGTTTCTACTTCTGTTTTAACTTCTCTAAGGTTTGCATGCTTTTAGTAAGCTGCCTTTATTGCCTTATTATTAGTAAATACTTCGCCTATGTTAAATTTATCGTCTTTAATATCCGATCTATAAGCTGGTTTATTGGTTCCTCTAAACTTAGATAATAATAGCTCCTATAGCTAATAGCTTGCGCCGTACTTAGCGTCCTTATAAATTCGGTATGTGTTGTTATAATAAAACGCAAAACTGTTAATTAAACATTCTTTTATTCCTTATAGTGTACCGTTATTCCTCTATATATACGTGCCGTCTGCTGGCCTGGTTCCCTTTACTACGTAATTACTTTAACCACTTTTACAGTCTCTGGCAAAATAACCTTGTTTTCTATAATTTATACAAGCCCTATCTTTAAACCATTTTTCTTATTATAGAGTCCGCCTAAACATCTTCTGCTACTAAAATCCCTAGTTTAGCCTCTGCTTCTAGGTCCTTTAATTACTAGATCCTTAACCTCTAGGTTTCTATAGTTTCTTTTCCCACCTTTAGGTTTCTTTGGTACTACTTAGGTCTATTAGCTCTGCGCTATTCTATAGTTTTTAACTCTATGTCTATTATTGCGTACTCTGCGTTTTATATAACTGTGGAACTCTGTCCTAACCCTTCTTAGCCTGTTCTCTTTAATAGATTTTATTATTGATTTTTATTAACTGGTCTATTAGTTCTCTTAGAGTATCCATATCTTCTATTAGGATAATTATGTCCTAGACTTTAGCCTTAAGTCCTTGCTTATACTGTACTATAAGCGCTCTATTATTCCACTTAACCTATATAGCTAGTGTTTAAAACTGCGTTATATACTTAATTGCTAAAGTGCGTTATACTAAGTTCTAAAGTTTCCGTTCCGCTGTTATGGTTGCTTTGGGGTCTCTAAATATTTGCGTTAACTGTTCTGCGAATCCGTTCCAACTTGTAAATATATACCGTACGTCTAGGTTAGTAGTTGTTATACCATTTACTTATATCTCTGTAAGGTAAGGCTTAAACCACTCTAGAGCTCTCCCTAATAAGAATAGTCCTGCGTACGCTACCTGGTCTATAGGTGTTGCTAACTTCGCTCCTTCCTGCATAACCTTAAAATGCATCTGCGTAAGAAACCCTTTAAGCTTTAACTTCTCTCCTAAGAACCATTTAATTAAAGGTAACTTAACCTTTGCTGCTCCAATTCTATTAATGCGTTCTTTAAGTAGCCTGCTATTATCCTGTAAGTGATTAACTATTTCCTGTAACTAACCTTATGTAACCACTTAAGAATCTGTATCTGCTATACTAGTGTCTCCTAACCCTAAGGTCGTGGCTGCCGTTAACGTTGTTGTAACTAGTGCTTTAGGTGGCATATTGTTCGATCTTATTTAATACCGTAACTTTAGTAGTAAATGTGTAATGGAACCTTATAGCAGGAACTACGGTGGGTCCTATTATTAGGCTGGGTATATAGGTAAGAATAAATTAACAACGTAATAATAACTAGTAGAGTAGTTGCCTAATAGATTAACTCTAATTATATTCTAAGATTTACTACAAAGAGAGAACTATCTAGGTAGGGACTGTAGTCCTTTAAATATACAACCATACGCCTAAGAAATCCCTTCGCTCTGTAAGGTACGTGTGCTCTGTATGCTCCGTACAGATCACACAGATTATATAGATTATATAGATTATATTACATAACCTCGGCTACCATTTCTTGTTATATGGTTCCACCGGATCTATCCTGGACCGTGCCTATATTAACTAACTAGCTTCCTCCAACTCTTCTCTAAGTAGTCGTAACATTGTACTTAAGCTGTCCGTAACATTATGGCCCTATTTAACGCATAGCCTATTTAAGCAGAATAATAGCAATTAAACTCTTAAAAGGAATTAACTTAACTATTACTCTTTGCCCTAATTAAAGATATTATAGATAAGGCACGAAATAAGGATAAAAAGGTTAAGGGAGGTATACTATATAGGAGGAAGCCTAACAAAAAGGGTAAATAAAAGGTAAAGGAGGATAGGGAGAAGAGTAAGGGAAAGTACTATAAGAACTATAAGAAACTAAACGCCCGTCACGAATATAAAAACTACTTTATTATAAATAAGAAGCTATATCGCGAATAGGAAAAAAGAACGGGTAAGAAGTTTATTCTATATTAGGAACCTAATAAGAAGAAGTTAGGCAGTAAGAGTAAGAAGGAAAAACCTAGCAGGGACTCCTTGGACAATAATAATGCTTATAGTAACTTAGATAATACTTATATATTCGCAAAGAAAAAGTTAAGGTACCTCTATATATACCTAAATAGAAAAAATTAATTACTAATTAAGCAGGGAGGAATACTGTTTAATACTAAAGCTAAAACCTATATCGCCAAATTAATTAATGACTTTAATACTGGTATATACGTACTAGCATCTCTACCATTAATTAATATAGTAAGTGGAGAAGCTACGTCGCTTAAATTTAGTAAGAGAACGATTATCTATGCTATAGATATAGAAGAGACGTATACGCTAAATCTTAGTAAGATGTAGTATTTACTAAACTATGGCATTAATATCTTTAGATCTAGAAAGCTCCTAGGTAGGGATAATATCTAAATAAAAGATAGAAACCTTGTGGTTAATAAAAAAGGCCTTAGCATATTCCGATTTAATAAAGATATAATAATTATTAAAGCTCCCCGCATATATATATTCCCTATAGTTATATAAAAAAAGCCATTAGAGATATTAATTTAACTTTAGTATCATTACTTTAGCTATCTCGGCCTTAAGAATATATAAAAATCCTCTAAGTTAGTTAAAGGTATAACTCTTAAGAAGAAAGAGCTAAGCGCTATATAATAGAAGGACAAAGACTTAAAGCTCTATAACCTATACAGGAAGGGAAAGGCTATAAGATATATATAAAGACACGCTAAACCGTGAAATCTCTAGGTGTTTAATAAAGTATATATTAACGTGGTAATAATTACCCCTTAAGGCATTGGAAAGAAGAAGTATACTATAGTATTTACTAAGAAGGCAACTTTAGTTCGGTAGGCTTACTTCCATAAGTTAAAGAATAGCGCATATAACTTTCTGGTTAAATACCAAAAGATAGTAAAAACTTAATTTAAAAGAGTTATTAAAAAGTAGCGTATAGACGGAGGTAAAGAATATAGCCTAAAGAAGCTAGCTAAGCTTGTAGATAATCTAGGGTAGGTAGTAGAGCTTACTATACCGTATAACCTAAAGCAAGACGGCACTTCTAAACAAACAATTAGTATTCTCTACGAGCGTATATAAACCGCGATAATTAATATAGACATTCTACAGTTCTTTTGGCTACTAATATTTAAGTTAATGGTACTAATTACTAATTAAATAGCTACCTCTTTACTAAAAGGCAAGACTTATACAAAGCTTTTACGGACAAGTTTTACCTAAATTAAGATAACAGACTATCCGTAGCTTATTTATGGGTACTTAGCTATAAGATATATATCTAAATACTAAAGGAGCGCTAAATTATTAGCTAGAAGGTTGCCGTATAGGCTAAGGTAGAAATCCTTATAGGCTATAAAGGAAGCTATATCTTTAAGGTATATATACCTTTAAGAAAAGGACCTGCCAAAAACAGGATTGTATAATCCTTAAATGTTAGATTTAATAAAGGATGCTTATTATAAAGCCCCTATTAGAAAATAATACTAATATTCTAGTACCTACTAGAAATAGGGGTAAGAGCACTAAGATTTAGAATTAATAAGACAGTAACCTAATTTATTAGAGAGTTCCTAATATGCCCAGAAATATTAAGCATTAACCCTAATTAGTACTTAAAAAGGCAATTACGCCAAAGCTTTAAATTAATAAGGATCTAAAGTAACTAGATATTAACTTTAATATTAAACCTAAATTGGAATATAATATTAAATTAATGCTAGAGACTACTTAGGAGAGAGCTAAAACTAAAATAGTACCTAAGTTAAGGGGTTAATCTAAAGATTTAAAGAATAAGGTCTATGTCCCAAACCTAGAGCTTAATAAAAAGACTTAATAAGCTACTTAATAGTTAAAGCTAAAATTAAGCTTTAACTCTAAATCAAATATAGCATTCTATACTATATAAGCTCGGACCCCTAGAACTCGGTTACCCCCCGAACTCGGTTACCCCACCAAATCGGCTACACTACTTTAGAAGCTATCTACACTTAACCAAATCAAATTAATTATTTGCCCATATATACTAGTTAGTATATTGGCTTCGGGCTTTCCATCTAGCGCATTTTAAGGCTTCGATTTTGGCTCCTTTACCCTTATTTTAGTCCTTTTGTCCTCTCTCTCCTCTATTACTTAGTTAATTAAATCTATATATTTCAATATTATATTTATATCTACCGTTATTTCTTTATATAATTTTGGACTTTTAAGGTCTTTAAGTTGCAATTATAAGCTATATATTTAAGCGTCTATATATATAGCCTTTATAATAACTCTCTAAAGTCGTTAACTTCTTTTTTATAAAAGTAACTAAGTCTTTTAATTAAGTATACACGTATTATAAAGGCCTTAAGCTATTAAATACATATCCAATGGCTTCTTTGGGGTAGTTATAATATTAAATTAATTAGGGTTGGCTTATTTAAAGCCTAACCCCTTTATTAAAGCTCTATTTTTAACCTAAAAAGATTTACAGCCTTTATATGAATTTTATAAATAAATACTAGAGATATACTATCTAAATTTAATTATTTATATTATAAGGCCTTATTTTAGGTCTTATAGTAATACTTAATGAAATACTATTTCTTAATTAGAGCTATATTATTAAGATATATATACTTTATAATTTACTTAAAATATTTTAACTTAATAGAGGAGAAATAAAATAGATTTAAGGGTTACAATATTAAATAAAGTAACAACAAATACGCTATATATCTTATAATTTACATTTTAATAAAAAATTTAACTATATAATGGCTTATATGGCTATTAAGGAAATATAATTAAGGTTTATTACTAAATAACTTAGTTTTAGGGATAAAAAAATAATTAACTGCCTAAATATAGTGTAACAGTGCAAGTGTGGGTATTGAATGAGCAACTTAATTCTAAATCTATGGAAATCAAGTGAACTAAATACATGAAAGTAGACCCGGAACTCCGTAGTCTATGACTTAATATTTGACCGTATCCGAGACATATGAGGGTGGCGTCGATTGTGTCTCGG
>Ga0307507_10004190_pt1 | contig 26106 bp, 21 predicted proteins | sample 7_EM_MG_FD_207223 | JGI IMG/M metagenome (GOLD analysis project Ga0307507, IMG submission 207223) | Populus trichocarpa ectomycorrhiza microbial communities from riparian zone in the Pacific Northwest, United States - 7_EM | ecosystem: Host-associated > Plants > Roots > Unclassified | place...
TTCCCTAGGTCGCCCCTTCCTTAAAGGTATTAAGTAAGTTGCTTATAAAGAAAAGGAAGAGTATAGGCTAAAGAGGTAATTTTTATGGTATACCTGTTATAACTGCAATGGGGAGGCTCTGGTATCTACTAAAGACTAGTAATATCTCTTTCTAGCCTATAAACCCTTAAATAAATTATATAATCTATTTTAGGAAGCCCTTTACCCTAAGGGTATATAGAAGGCGCTTATAGGGTATATTATTATAGGCGCTACTAATATCTAGGCTAAGTATTAATACTATAAAGTCCTTATATATAGCCTATGCAGTTTTAATAGTAGTAGTAAGTAGTATAAGTGCTAATAGTATTAAGCGATTCTTTCTTACCCCTATTTAGCTTTATAGTAGTAGGGCATATTCCTCTGCCGTGTTTACTATATAGTCTGCTATAACCTTTTTTAAGATCTTGCTTAGGGTATTTTCTAAGGCAATAGGGCGGTAGCTTTCTGGGATTAAGTAATCTGCTTTACCTTCTTTTTATAAGATAACTATCATTATAGATCTTCTAAATTGTAGGTAGTAGCCTATTATAAAGCATACTTTAGCTATATCTATAAGCTAAGGTACTATAAGTGGACTATAGGTCTTTAAGGCTTTGTTTAGGATCCTATCTAGTCCTAGTACTATATTATTTAAAAGGCAACTAATAGTTCTAGCTATTTCTTTAGTTATTATGTTACTGTTAACCCTTAGGCAAGTTACTAGTGTTTTGCTAGTAATATTACTAAGGTCTACTAGAGCTAGTTAGGGGGAAAATCTTTCTATAAGGATCTTTACCTTTTTATTATTATTGCTTATAGCCTATAGTTCGCCTACTCTTTATAGGGGTAATAGGTATAGGTTTTCTACTAGGCGTCCCGTCTTTTTCTTTACCTATCTTACTATAGTCTAAAGGCCCTTATTATAGGGGATGCTTAAATTAGTAGTATATTTATTTATAAACCATCTCCAGTTATTTCTTACTTCTTTTTTTAGGGTATTCTTTAGCTGGTTTCTTATATCTTTATATTATCTCTTATCTTTAGGGTTATAGCTACTTATATATTTCCTTCTTACTTATTATTAGCTAGCTATAAAAACTGTATATTATACGGACTATGTATATCGCGTATAGGGGCCTAGTTTTAAGACTAGGTAATACTCTTTTAGCCTATTTTTAATTACTGCCTAAATCCTTTCTAGTCTTTAGTTAATTTCCTTAGGGGTAGCTAATAAGCCTTACTTATTTAGTATTAGGTGGACTTCTTCTAGGTCTTAAAGTTATTATTTAACTATATTAAGGAAACTGTCTATCTTAAGCTTCCTTATTGCGTATCTTTTACTATTTAGTTGCGCCTTAATATCTAAATCTAGCTATATCTAGATAGGGATATAGTCTAAGGTAAGTACCTATTCTTCTTTAGGGATACACCTTTTAAGTCTCTAGTATAGGCCATTATCTATAAATATAAGGTTAATTATACTTCTGGCGGTGCTTTATTACTATATAATTACTCCTAGGGGAGTAGCTAGCTTAAGGCCCTAGATATCTATAGCTCTTAATAGGCACTCTACCTATTATTTAGCAGCAATATAGATACCCCCCTACTATAGGTAGTAAAGGTTTATATCTCCTAATAGGATAAACTCTATACCTTTGGTTTCTAGTAAGCTTATTACTAATATAATATTCTCTATTTATAGGACCCCTTTAACCCTAGGGTTATATACATTAATAATTTATACCGGTCCCCTATATATCTAAATTATTATAACTGCAATATCTAGGTTAACTGCTTGCTATAACTATAAGGACAGGCTAACAGCCTTGCTAATTATAAAGCATATATATATAGCTGCTTTTGGTTTATATAGGAGCTAAAATCCTTAGGGGCAGTATATTAATTATATATAAGTATTATAATACGGCTCTTATATAGTAAGGATATAGTATTTCTCTAGGTCTAGACTATCTAGTAGGGGCCTTACAAGGCAGTGGTTTGTATTGCCGCAGTTATACTATATAATAGATAGGTGGCGGACCCCTAGTAAGGGTTATTTAACTTTCCTTTATTCTTTACTTCCTCTATTTCTACTTTCTCTAGGATTTTTAGAACTTCTATCTCTTATATCTACACCCTAGTTACTACTTATTTTATATAGGGCTTTCTATTTCTATATCTTATATTCCTACTAGCGCTTCTATATCTAAATCTATTATTATCTCCAGTTCTTCCCCTAGTTTTACTAGTTAGCTTTATACCCTTTATAGGTTGGCTGCAAATATTAGATTTGCTATATTTAGTCTAATTCTTAATTATCCTAGTCTTAAGCTTACTATAGCTATCTATAGGGGTCTTCCTATAGGATGTCCTCTCCCTTATATCCCCTATAACCCTTATATCCCTATTTAGTCTAGTAATATTACGCGGCATCACTTCTAGCTTATTAAGGCTTAGGATAGCTGGCCTAGCCCCCTAGTATTAAAGGTAGGGAACGCTAGAAAGGCACCTACGTCCCCCTAGCTTATTACCTGTTGTTTTTATTTATATAACCTAGCGTATAGTTATTCCTATAGCTGTTAAGCCCTTACCTTCCATCTTCTATATTTAATATAGTCTACTCTCTCCTACGCCTTATATATGCTTTAGTAACAGTTTACGCATTTTATTTAGTCTTAATTTAAGCAGTGTCTTATATTATAGGGGCCTACACAGTAGCCGCAGCATACCTATACTGCGTATATGGATTAGGTGTGTCCCTATTATATATAGTAATAGCACTATTTTAGGCGTAGTTTATAGTTATAGAGCCTTATATTATATATAAGGCCATTTATAATTATTCCTTTTTAGATAAGGAGTTTTTGTATTCCTAGTATATATATGCTAATAATAAGAGAGCTATATATTTAACTAGTGTCTCCCTAGCAAGTCTCTAGCGACTCTTATATCCTCTTATTATTTTTATTATATACTTAAATTGCATTTTCCTATTAAAGCTATTAAATTTAGGTAATCTTAAGTCCTAGTATAAGGCGTTCTATATGTTTTACTATCTCCTATATAGTTACTATATTATTTGCCTAACATCCCTTTTCTACTTTAAGGCTTATAGGAACCGCTAGGACTTTAACTAGGTAGTCTTTATAGAGCACTTTTATACTAATATATTCTCCTAGCCTATTCCCTACCCTTATGGCTTGTTCCTTTGCCTATTAGTCCTTTAGGGTAACTCTAATGTCTTTACTTCTTAGGTATTAGACTGCAATAGCATTATAGACTTCCTTATAAATCTTTATAAGGACTTCTATTTCTAATTATCCCCTAAGCCCCTCTACTTTTTCTATATTTAGTTATATTATAATTATATACCCGGTTATTATCTTAAGGGGGTTAGGTTCCCTATACTATAGAAGTATAGCTATAGCGGCCTAGGTACAGTTTACTAGTAAAGAGGGGTTTTATTTATTTTTAATTTTACTTAACTATTAGAGGATTTAATTAAGGGATTACTAAAGGGGCGCCTAAGGGACACTAGACTGGCGGAGCCATTCTGCTAGCTATATTAGTTTATTATAGCTAATAGTTACTCCCCCATAATTACGGATACTAGACGCGTTTAATAGGCTTTATATTTTATTAGATGCCTTCTTAATAGAGGTATTTCCGCTTTATAGTGTGGTATTCGCCCGTTCTTGTTATAGAGGGCCATTACTAGACGTGGTTCTAGCGGTCACGCACGAGTACAAACCACCGTTATTCAACGTGTGCCTCCCCTACGATGTAGGCATCTTAGGGGGATTCTCTAGGTGTTTTTCGGGGTTCTTTTTGGTTGGTTTTGGTCTTTTTGGGCCAGGTGCAGCAAGAGCTCCAGTCTTATAAATCTAAGGGTATATAGCTCTTGCAGAGTATAAGATGTTGCGTAAAGAAGAGAAAGGAATATAGGAAACTTATAGCTAAATATTTATGGTCTTAGCAGTAGACGCATGGGCATAAGCCCACGCGGATTTTAATAGGTTTTAACCAAATTCCATTACGTTAGTGGAATTTAGTGGAGACTAGTAGAAATTAATTAAGTTAGCGGAATTTAGCAGAATTTAATTAACTTAGTAGAATTTAGCAGAATTTAATTAAAGCGTCGGAATTTATCTGTTAAGTGTTTTACTGAGATATTCCTACTATAACTAGGCTAGTCCCGTTATAGTATAAGTACTCCTAGTTAGCCTTATTTTCTTCCTTATTGCTACTAATTAATAAGTACTCTAACTCTATTATTATTATTACTAATCTTTATCTGTATATTACTTTAACATCTTAATCTAGCTTATAAAGTTAATCTTATTCTTCGTCTAACTCTCTGGTTCCTTTAAGCCCTCTTAACTTTAGCTCTTACGGCCAATAGCTTGCACTATACTTAGCGTCTTTATAAATTTGGTATGCGTTATTATAACAAAACATAAAGTATTTAATTAAACACTCCTTAGTCCCACATAACATCCTTATATTTATATTATCGTACTCTAATAACCTAGTGCCTTTTACCACATAGTTACTCTAACCACCTCTATAGTCTTTGGCGAAATAACCTTATTTTCCGCAATTTATATAAGCTCTATCTTTAAACTATTTTTCTTATTATGGAGTCCGCCTAAACGTCTTCTACTATTAAGATCCCTAGTTTAGCCTCTGCTTTTTAGTTCTATAATTACTTAATCCTTAACCTCTAGGTTTTTATAGTTTCTTTATCTATCTCCTAGGTTCTTTAGTACCGCTCAGGTCTATTAGCTTTGCGCCATTCTATAGTTTTTAGCTCTATATCTGCTAATACATACTCTACGCCTTATACAACTATAGAACTCTGTTTTGCCCTTTCTTGACTTATTCCCTTTAATAGATCCTATTATTAATATTTATTAACTAATCTATTAAGTCTTATAAACTTTCCGCATCTTCTATTAGGATAATTACGTCCTAGACTTTAGCCTTAAGTCCCTATTTATACTATGCTATAAGCGCCTTATCGTTCCACTTAATCTATATTATAAGTGTTTAAAACTATATTGTGTACTTAATTACTAAAGAACGTTATACTAAGTTTTAAAGCTTTCGTTTTGCTATAGTTAACGCTTCTAGGTCTCTAAATATCTATATTAGCCTTTCCACAAACCCGTTCTAACTGGTAAACATAAATTGTACGTCTTGGTTAGTAGTTGTTATGCCACTAACTTATATCTCTATAAGGTAAGGTTTAAACCATTCTAGTACTCTTCCTGTTAAGAACAATCCTATATACGCCACTTAATCTATAGGTGTTGCCAACTTTACTCCTTCTTACATAACCTTAAAGTGTATTTACGTAAGGAATCCTTTAAGTTTTAACCTTTCTCCTAAGAATTATTTAATTAACGGTAACTTAGCCTTTACTGCGCTAATTCCATTAATACGTTTCTTAAGTATCCTACTATTATCTAATAAGTAATTAACCATTTCCTATAACTAACCTCTTGTGACCACTTATAAGTCCATATCTGCCATACTAGTGTCTCCTAATCCTAAGGTAGCTATTACTGTTAATAGCATCGCGACTAGTGCTTTGGGTGGCATGTTATTTAACTTTATTAATACTATAACTAGGTAGTAAATGTGTAACGGAACCTTATAGTAAGAACTACGGTGGGTCCTATTATTAGGCTAGGCATATAGGTAAACAAGAAGTTAATAACATAATAACAACTAGTAGAGTAGTTACCTAATAGATTAACTCCAATTATATTCTAAGATTTACTATAAGGAGAGAACTATCTACGGTAGGGACTGAGGTCCTTTAAATACACAACTATACGCCTAAGAAATCCTCTCTTATACGTAAGATACGTGTTGTATATAAGGTACATAAGTTCCTCCCGTTCCTCGCGTTTAATATATAGTACACCACGTAACCTCGGTTACCATTCCTCGTTACATAGCTCCACCGGCTCTATCCTAAACCGTACCTGTATTAACTAACTAGCTTCTTCCAACTCTTCCCTAAGTAGTTATAATATTGTACTTAAGCTGTCCGTAACAAATAAGCTAATTAGGTGCTAAGGATATTTAAGATCTATTGCCTAAAAGTCTTATACTTAAGGAGCTTTAAATACGCCTATATAGATAATAAGTCCTACCTAAATTATTAACTTACCAGCAGAGGTCTCCTTCTATGCCTATAATTGTCTACTAGCGTATTATCCTAATTGGTAATATCCGCTAGTGTTTTAGGAGGCTGTATAAAGGTTTATATTAATTATAAGCTTCTTAAATACACTAATGCTAAAGAATAGTAGAAATACTTAAATTGGTAAGTCCTATCCAGATTTACACCTACTAGACGTTATACTAATCTAATCTACTAGTATACAGTAAGTAGAGTGCTTAGTATCCTTATTTTAAGCAAAAAGATTAATAAATTTAACGCCCGCGCTAAAGCCATAAATAGGCTTACTAGCATACTAAGCGGCGAATATCAGCTCCTTAGGAAGGTTGATAACTTTAAAATCTAGTTTAGGAACGGCAGCTATAGGCTCCCATATAGTAGGAACGGTAGGAAGGTCTATTCTTGCAACTTCTTTAGCTAATAGCTCTAGTAATTCAGTCTTATCCACCTTATCCACCTTATCCTTAGCGGTCTTACCGCGGGCCTTAAAAATGGCTCCTACTTTATCCTTAATATCCTCCACCTAGGTACTCGGCCGAGCCTCTTAAATATCCTTACTTAGCGCCGCCACCTGCTATATAAGTACTGGAGCCACTAAAGCCTCTAGAGGCTGTATAACTACTGCCGCCAAGCTATCGTGTGTATACTGCGTTGCTTAAAAGGATTGTAAATAAGACTCTTATGCTTAAGGTGCTTTTAGAGGCTTTATAGGCCTTGGGGCTTTTAAAGCTTTAGGGGCCTTGGGAGGCTTTAGAGCTAAAGACGCACAACATTTTCTAGGCGGCATAAAGATGATATCTTACTAAGGGTTTAATCAAATAGGTAGCAATAATATTAAAGCTTTTTTATTAACTATACTACTAAATATTCTATACAGGCTCCTAACCACGTCGCTGCTGCTTACCGCAATATTTAAGTGTCAGAGGCGTAGATAAGGCGCCTATACCCCTACCGCACTGACCAAGGCTTCAACACCAAGCTATATACGGAGGACGGCCCAGAAAGAGATTTCTCCTTCCTATTTGGGAAAAGCGCAATTTTAGTGCCAAGACCCCACCAAAATATACCAATTTTTGACTTTGAGCTTTGTAAAAGCAACTCTACACCAACTTTTTGATAGAATCTACTCACCTGATTGCTTATAATATCCTCTACATACCTTCTACTGTTTTCCCTACTGTTTTTGAGCCCAAAATGCCTTACTACGGCCTTGCGACGAGGGCGCAGGCCGTAGTAATGAAGGCTTTGGGTACACCCCTAAAACTAATCACTTAAATTACTGGGATTAGCGGTAAGCACATCGGTAACCTAGTAAAAAAGGCAGTAGAGAATGGTTAGAATGCAAATTAGGTCCTCCTTAATAATCACCTTAAGGATAAGCCCCGCAAAGGGCGTACTAAAAAGATTACCCCTAATATTGAGCAGAGAGTCGTCAACGCCGTTATATATAATTATTACGGACGTGAAAAAAGCAGCAAAAAAATTGGTTGCGAAATAGGTATCTCTGCGGCGTCTGTTCAAACTATACTTAAAAAGCACGGCTTCCGTAAAATAAAGCCAATAAGGAAGCCTGGATTAACTGCAGCTATAAAGAATGAACGATATAGATTTGCACTGGCTTATTGTTATTAGACGTTGGAAGATTGGAAGGCTGTAATTTGGTTAGATGAGATGAGTATTGTTTTGGGCCACCGTTGAGGGGGCTATTAAGTATGGCAATGATTGAATGAGGCCTGTGTACGTAGCTGTGTATGAGAGTGGTGGAAGGGGTACTCCGAGTTTATGTTTTGGGGCTGCTTTACGTACGACTTTAAAGGCCCTTGCTATATTTGGAAGCCCCAAACAAAGAAAGAATTTGATGAATTAAAATCTATTATTAAGATCTAGAATTAAGCTCTAAAGCTAGAGGCATATAAGGCCTGGAAGAAGAATTAATGTCGAACTGAATCGAAGTTCCTTACTACCATCTTAATACTGGCTTCAAGTCTAGAACCCTATGTCTCATTACCCCGCTACTTACCTCGTATGTCTCATCGAATGTCTCATCGAATGTCTAAATACTTGTTTCCATTACAGAATGACGACTACGTCGTCATTCTATTTGCAACCTATTTGTCACCTATCTGGTGTATATATAGAGGCTCTAGAGCCCTCTTTAATAGACAGAGTTCTCATACCTAATTGTCCGTTCGACAATTAAGCCGCTAAAAGGAGCCTATATGAACTACGTTATAAGAGGCGAATGGGCGGCGCTCCTGCCAAATGGAAGTTTACGGCGTTGTATGGAGCTTTAACTTAATTAGATGGAGGTGGAATTGACTAGTGGCAATATTTAACGAATATTTTAATACTAAAACTTCTTCTATTTGCCTAGAGTCTTATATGCTTAAATCCTGATATAATTGTATAGTAAGATAAGGCTACTTTTTATATTGTAAAGATTTACTAAACCTACTTTAACGCTTGTGAGATTTAACATTTTCTTTAGCTAGATAATTCGCCTGATTTGAATATGATTGAGCCCTGTTGGGGCTACCTAAAACGGATTACTATAAAAAGAGGCCTACTTACCTCCCACGCAGCTGCGGAGAAGGCTTGGCTTGGAGCTTGGCAAGATCTTGAGTAGTGGCGAATTCAGCAGTGGATTGAGAGGATCCCTTGCCATATTGAGAAGATTATAGAACTCAAAGGAGGCAACGATTATAGAGAGGGAGTAGATGAAAAGCAGCGAAGCCGAAAGCAGCTCCGTGAGGAAGCCAATCGTAAGCTCTCTACGATCGTTGAGGTGCTTGAAACGGGCTACGAGATATTGCGTAATTACTGTAGTCTACCTGACGCCTATCTACAATTCTTCCTACCTGCGCAGAGCCGTGAGGAAATTGAGGAGATTACTGAGGAAGAGTGGCAAAAATTAGCTGATTTTGTTGTTCCAAATCGATGTTAAAACACTTAAGGCTCTGGCTTGATTGCAGATCGACAGCTCTATAACCAGAGACCTTAAAGAAACGATCGCAATCAGGTAATTAAACGGGTAGAGAGCCAGGTAGAGAGCCAGGTAGAGAGCTAAGAACAACAGAGGCAATTAAGGCCTCGAAAACCTCGAAAGCCTGTAGAATATAAGGTGCGGTGGAACGAGGTCAATTAGGTAAATGCTAGACACTAAAACACCACGTTTTGGAAGCTATATAGACAATATACTGGTATCAAAAGCTTCAATCAAGCTGATTGAGTTGATTTTGGTGGGGTCTTGGCGCTCAAAACCGCGCTTTTCCCAAATAGGAAGGAGAAATCTCTTTCTGGGCCGTCCTCCGTACGGTATGGAGCCTTTAGATTGGCTTAAGAGGCGTGCATATACGAAAAGTGCAAGAAATCGTTGCCCAAGAATGGGATCATGAGGATATTACGCCCCCACACCCTTCCATTACGGCTTGTTGCTGACTGGTCGCTGGCATGGAGGAAAAGCTTTAGTTCTTCATCGCATTTTTCTGATAAGAACCGCATCTACAATTCGTAATTCTCGCTCGATCGCTTCCGGAATGCGGTTTCAACTAACCAGAGAATACCAGTATCCGTACTCCAGAAGAACTCTCCACACTCCTACTTCTCTCTGCAAGTAGAAATCGACCGCTTATAACCCTCTGGTCTGCCTCATGGTGTTCGACGTGCGCAGCGGTTAAGCCGATTCTCAGGGAGCTAATAGAAGATGAAGGGGTTGGAGAAGCAGAAGGTGGTATTGGGTACTCGGAGGTAGAGCTAGATTCCGTACTTATTTCCGACTTGGGTGTGAAGTATATGGTAATGACACTAAATTTCTGGAGCCTTTTGAGAAACATGTTGTATTGGATAGGGCTGATTCTTTCTATCGATCAATTCGATGCCTACTCTCCTGGCATTTAGTAGACAGGAAGCACAGCTGGAGACAAAGCTCACAAGACCGGAGAATATGAAAGATAAGAAGTCCCTCAGGCAGTGGTTGGAAACAGAGGCGAGGGGAGGCGATGCTAGTGGTGCTAGCGGTAGTCTTTTCGGTGGCTGGTTTGGGCGATGATAAAAAGCAATGGCAAAACAGGGAATGCATCATAAACGCCTGCGCCAGGCACTTCCCATCATTATCTGGACCATAAATGTATTATTACCTCTTGTAGATATGTATAACATCGGTTTCTCATAGAATAGAAATAAGAACTCTAACGAGTTTAGAGTACATAGTCGTTGCCTTGTCACTGCAAAACTTAGGGGCCAAGAGTAAATACAGTCTGTTGGTCACATTAAATATCAGTACATCTTTTTATTAAACTAGTAGAGATTCACGTCACCATTTCCCTGTAATAGTAATGAGCATATTTCATTGACAAAGGGCATCGGCTTTATTGTATAATAAGGTTCTTTGCTATGCTTTAATATTACTATTTAATAGACAACGTTTTTTATATTTTACTCGCATCTCTACTTCCACCATCATCTTCATTATCATCTTCGCTATCACCTTCGCTATCATCTTCGCTATCATCTTCGCTATTATGACTATCCTCTTCACTTCTGAGTCTCCACTCATCAAAATTGATATTGTTTGAAGTACTCAAAGGCGCCATCAGTGATTCCGCTTCCAGATCGCCAATTTTCCTGTCCATGTTGCGCATTTGTAATGCTGAATCGGATGTCTGTCGCCTTGTAGAAGGAAATCGACGATCGATAGGCACGTCGTTTATAGACCCTTCGATATATTCATGGCACAGAAAGAACGCTACGATCACCTTCCAGTCAATGCTGCAGCTGGCAAGAGCGCACTGGACAAGAAGACGACCATCGTAATAAAAGCCGGGCACGCATCGAGCATCAGGATTGACTTTGAGGCCTAGGGCACAAACCCATGCATTGAATATGGTGTGCAGCCCGCAGTCCGTATGATTTCGCTGACGCGCAGCATCGACGGTTTCTAGCGATTTTGGAAACTTTACTCTTGTTCGGTGATCGTTCCACCCAAGCTTCTCGGCGACTCGACAAACTGTCTTGAAAATCTCGTCATACTGGTCTTCCAAGTAGTCTGGGTAGGAGTCCAAGAAATGTACACTACTTTCGTTGTTCGCCGCGTCTTGAAACACTATTAAAAGTATATGTCCAGGATATTCCTCTTCCTCAGGCGCCCCTACTGGCTTAATCTTCGGCTTCGGCCTCGGCTTTAATCCTTCTTTCGCGGCAATTTCGAAGCTATCAACTACCCACGGCAAGAGCCAAGGCCTTCTCGGCCGAGTTACTGTCACGGGTTCCTGCACGTCATCAATATAGTTCCGTACCACGGCCAAGTCCACAGAACTAGTGAGAGTGAAACCGGAAAGGTAAGGTTTTTCCTCTTGATGCGCCATTATTGCTTCAATTACCGAAGCGATCCCTAGCAGCACATTATCGTCATTGAGATACTCACCCATTTGGGTGATCATATGTGCCCGTCCTTTTGGCTCCATACGTGGCTCGAATTCCAGGAAGCGATCCCAAGCCTCTCTGAGACTTTGGCGATAAAACGAGCACGGATCTTTACGGATTTCTTCTAAATCATGATTCACTTTGGGAGATCTCGGACAATACAGGGATATATATGTCCCTCTTATGGTCCTGGGAGTTTCGGAACCATCAAGACGGCCTTCTTGGCTGAGTACTTTCGTCATCACTTCGAGCTCATCATCACCATATCCGCCACTGCCGCTTTTATTCCGCCGTTTGAAGATTTTCCGGAATCCTTGTATAACAGCAATACTATCTTCGCTTCCGTCAAACTGTCCCCGAGCGGCCAGCTCTGGTATCATTTCGAATCTTATCTTATCCGTATACGTGTCTCCGATGAACAGCGTGTTATGAGGCACACCAGACTCGAATTGGACGTTGTTTGACAAGTTGACCTGGAAGCCTGAATGTGTCATGAACATTTCGTCTTCTTCGAGTCTAATCTTTTTCTCGTTTTCTCTAGTCTCGGTTTGCTTTCTAGTCTGCTTGAACCGGCGGTCCTGGGGAACATTCGACTGCTCCTGAATGAATTCTTGGCAAAGAAGAAACGTGTAGACGATCCGATAATCCAGGAAACCGCCCAGGGCCAATATAATCAGTTGCCGAGCCTCCTCGTAGAATTTTGTCTCCGGGATGAAGTCTGGATTAAGATTCAATCCCAGAGCAATTACCCAGGCGTTCAGAATTGTATGATAACCACATGCCCAATCGACGAGTTGTTGCGCCACGGGGCCCACCCATATTGCATTCCGTGGCTTGATATACTGCGAATCGTTAAACGGGATCCTGTACCACACTAGATTTTCCATGACGGTTGTGGATTCCTGATATATCTGTACACGCTCTTGCACTGAGTTATGCCATTTCTTGGAGTCAAGGACATGGAGACCGATGGTTCCATCTTCGTCCCTCTGGAAGACGAGCAAGAGTATGTGGTGGTTGAACCACCACGGCAAAAGCATAGGCCTCTGGGGACGTATCGCTCTATTATGGTCATGTTGGCCAGATCCTGCAACCCCCAGCGTCATCCAAGAGACGATGCTGAAGCCTGAATCCTCTGACTGTATGCCATTGATAGCTTCACCCACAGAAGCAACTCCTTCTATAACTTCCTGGTTTGTGAGCCAGTGCCTAAGACCTGTAAATTTCCCGTTTGTCTCATTTTCCCATTTTTTGACAGCAGGGTTTTCCATCAATTCTGAAGGCAACTGGCGAAAATATTCGCAGGCAGTGTTGCCCTCCGGGGTTATAGGTGTGGCAGGAGTTTTCTTGTTTCCCTCTTTCCCTCCTGGCCCTTTGGGGGATTTAGGGGATTTAGGAAATTTGTCCGACTTGGGTGACGTAGGTGGTTTAGGTGGTTTGGGTGATTCTGGATGTTTGGGGGGCGTGGGAGTCTTAGGTGTAGGAGATTTGGGGGGTTTAGGTGGGGAGGATGTTGGAGATAGTGGAGGCGGTAGAGCAATGGTTTCTAAATCTATGACTGCAGTAGATGTGATGAGTGTCGGATTCTGAATAAATGCGGATCGATACTTCCACTATATAAGCAATTTTCGTATACAGATTGTATAGACTTACTGTTGGCGTATTTGGGTTGTGCTTCCTATCCTCCTTCTTGCGCCAGAAGAGAATGGGTTGGTCAAGAACCTCAATCACAGTAAATCCATCCAGTGGCCCGATAACGACATTACCGCTAGGAGAAGGGTTTGTGTACTCATCACCATTAACCCTAATAGTAACGTTACCTGTGACATCAATAAAGTATCCATAAGTTCTTTGCGTTGGATTCTCGTAGGTGTTACTTAACCGGTATAGTTCGAATTTGACGGTTAGAGTACTCGGTAGGGGAGAACTCGCTGCGTTTGTTACATATCTACAGAAATTGTGTATCAGTTGAAGTATAGGAATATGAGCTATAGATTTGACCTACACTGTGATAGACAAATTCTCGTTCACTTCGTACCATTCCAATTCGTTATCGCTGTTCTCATCCCTATTTAAGGTACAAAGCAAACCCGAGTCTTTGTCGCGCCCTTCCAAGATTAACCCCGCGGAAGAATCTCGATTTGCACGTCGTATACGGGCGAAAATTCGTCGTACGGAGTTAATACTTCCATACTGAACAAGTTTTTCACCGGCTCGCACAACTAGTTTTTCTCCAACCAGCGGAGACGGAATTAGGCAGTCGTTCGGCTTTTTCAATATGGTATCCGTTGGAGTATCTGGGCTATCTTTCTTGATGAGTGAAGAGAAATCCCAATTAGCCTCAGCTAGTTCGTCCAATCCTTCTTGGAGAAGTTGCGGTGTATCTTTTAAGTTCTTTTCTTGTTCCTTCTGTTCCTCGCTAGGCCCAGGCCCAGGCCCAGGTTTCACCTCAGGTTTCTTGCTTGCTGGACGTTTTCTGGTTGCCGGGGTTTTTCTAAGTGCCGGAGATTTTCTAGGGGCCGGAGATTTTCTGGGTACGGGAGGCTTCCTGGGTGCTGGAGGCTTCCTAGTTACTGGGGGTTTCTTTGCTGCTTAAGGCTTCTTCGCCACTTGAATTTTTTCGCCTCGTATAGGGTCCTTATTGGTCTCCGATTTCTTGGGGAGTCCGTTTGATGAGGCCTCTCCCTGGGCCTTTCTTTTTGCAGCTCGTGTCTCGACCATCTTGGAACCTGAGCTACAAATTTAGCAATAGTGAAGTTAGTCTTTCTAGAAGTTGGGCGGGAGTTTGGATGCATAAACCGTGATTATGAGAAAGTCGATTAATTAGTTTTGTCAAGTAGACAATGAGTGTCCGGATTTGTTAATTGACTTTGGATGGGACAATGGGAGTAATCCAAAAGCAGTGATCGACTTGAGTATCAGGGACAAAGACAATCGGACAAAATATTTAATTGACTAGAAAATAACGTTATTCCATTCACTGAAGTAAAATAGAAATCAATGAAATGCTTACTCCGTGTGCGCAAACCTGTCGTAATACCCGACAAGTGAGGAATGAAACGATATTTGCACAAAATCCACAAACTCTGCATACCAAAAGATCCCCGCGTTTGTATAGTCCATGGCCTACCCTGTATTCAAAGAGTAATAGCGCTCAATGGCATTTTCACACTATCCGGATGCCTGCAAGTGCCTGTCTCTAGCAATTGTGTAGAACCTCTCAAAGATTCTCGTTTGCCTTGAGGCTCTTGGAAAACTCGCCTTGACTCGCAGTGAGTCCGCCTGTACACTGAATATCGAATAGTTCATCTTGACATCAATTTTGCCCGTACAACAGTCTCCCAGCGTTCCCCAACCAAGATGGAACCCTGACCGCCTCTACACGCGGATTTCATTGTGAGGCGGAACTTTTCCTTAGACTACAGCCTAACCTGGTGAAAGTTCCCTACGGTCGCCTAATCTGAAGCCCGCTCGTTATGCCCGAATTGACCGCAGAGCTGCGTAGCCCATCACAGATCACAAGCCGGGATTTTGGTTCGAGTACTTCTCCATGACATTGAATACAACAGAATTGTCGACAGCACAATCGCTGCTAGGCTCCCGACAGCCAAGGTCGTTCTCGAGCTCAGTTCCGATATCGGATCTCATGCTCCTAATGATGTTCGCAGCATAAACGCAAGATGACGTGTTGTTGTATGCAATTTGATCGTGTGTGTAAGCTGGTTCTGGAGGGAGAGACCAAGCATTGTTGAGAGGCAGATCGTATTGGTATGCCAGGCTTGGAAAGCTGTCCGTTTCAGATAGTTCTTGAGAAGTAGCAATAGAAATTTGCGAAAACGTTGGCGTAGATATACTGCTCGGCGTACCGACGCTGCTTGAACCTATTGAGTGAGGACTTGCAATCTCTGGGCTCGGTTGAAGAGCGGCAGCTCGCTGATAAGGAATTGAGAGTGGTGGGTTTGGCATGCTCGTGTTCTGCTGCACGCCACAAGATCCACTAACACACGATGGTTGCCCGTTACATGCTCTCTTGCGTCCTAACATAGAGTCCAGAGTAGGCGCCGCAGAGCCGCAGTCGGTAGTTCTATCAGTTGCGCCCATAACTGCCGTAATCTCGGATTCGGAAACACCTCTTTCCCTCAACAGCGCACGAAGTCTCTTATTCTCCTCCAATACACGCCGAGCAGCACTCTGAATCTCAGCCGACGCCTCAACACCCATCTGCTCGCAGTGGCGCAGCTTAGTCTCGAGTTCTTGGAGATACTCCTTGCGCCGGGCGCGAGATCGCCGTTGATTGTCGCGGATTCGCGCAAGGTTGTTGCATTTCTAGACTCTAGTCAGGTCAATGATTAGAACAAGTATATAAATCTAACCGTACCGATGTCGTTGTTTCACTCATGTTGACTCAGGTGGACTCCCAGTGAGCGTATTGTGAGTTTGATTTGTCTTGATAGGCTGCCGTTACCTTCAGAGGCTGTCTCGTCATAATAAAAAGGCGTGATTTGTACTGCGGATATCCCCTTGGTCATATGCGACGCCATCATACTGCAAGGACAACGCCACCAATAGCGAGAGTGCTCTAGTCGTGCGGTGGTCCAAACTCTGCGTGGGAGGAGCAAGACAGCTCCAGATAGAGGGCTGAAGTGGAGTCAATCAAACCTCTCTATTTCCGAAGAGCCCGCGCATTGAATTACAAACCGAAATCAAAATACATTACAGCCCCTATCTATCAGGGGGATGGCCCCAGCAACCCTGCCTCCCCATCAGCCGCCTCGTCAGCCCTATCGCAATTAAGAATTTTTGAAGATCAGAGGTGAAGATCTCTAAAAGCATCTGGAGCTGAGAGCATATTTGGCCGTCTCTTCTGCGCTCTTTTGTCTTCTATATCTTCTTTCACACCTTCGCAGCATACCTGCAGCGGCCCACGAGACATCACCAGGCCCTTTTGTTTACGCTCTGGTACCCCTGTCACACACGCCTGCACCGACCCGCATCCCATCGCGAAATCATAATCCACAATACCTATTTTCCACAACATGAGGGGGAATGCGGAACGCAGATTTGATCCCACGTACCGATTCAGCACGTCCTGGCTGCTACCACCTACAGCTCTCTTCGCTTTCCGGGCACTACTCTCCTTGTACTCCTTTACAACCATATTCACCATATTTGGCTGGTATGGTTCGCACGGGCTTGTCGAGGCATCTCACAGGTCTTTCAGCTACTTCACAAATCTGACATATTGGGGCTTGGCATTCTACTTTGCTTTCAGCGCTGCGCATACTGCCAGTTACTGGTTGATTGGTGCACCCCTACTTGCACGCTGGCCGCAAGCTCTGCAGGCATTGCATAGTATATTCTACAGTACTATAGTCGTATTTCCATGGCTGGTTACCAGTGAGTATAGGATGTACCCTGCATTCTGCATAGAGTGACACGTATTAGTTGTTTTCTGGGCCCTCCTATACTCCGGCTTCGATAGCAAATTCACTGCATGGACCAACATCTCCCAGCACGCCTTAAATTCTGTATATGCCTTCCTCGAGATTACCATTCCCCGAACCGAGCCACCACCCTTCATTCATATACTTCCCATCATATTTATCCTAGCTATATACTTAGGATTAGCGTATTTAACATATGACACGGAGCACTTCTTTGTGTACGATTTCTTAAACAACAAAAAAATTCGCCGGGGTCAGTTGCGGGATATTGCATTGGTATACTCGTGGGCGCAATTATCATATTTCTCATTGTTCGTTGTCTCATTATGTTGAGGGTTTGGCTCACAGAAAAGAAGATGGGTATGAGAGGTAAATTCACTAGCCGCGGAGCACCACGACCAGTCAGCACGGATGCCGAAAAGGATATTGGTCTGATTGATATGTCTGGGAAATGATTTCAAACTCAGCGTAGGATGTTCGACGTCTGAGTATGAAGACATTAATGTTTTTGTCGAGCGATATACCCTGTTACTAATCACTTTCAATTCAAAACATCTTTCTCTTCCCTCGCACATTGCTTTTCGCGCATTCTACTCTACTCCATGTCGTTGCACTTGCGTAATAGACGGGACACTGCAGCACGAGGACGGCTACTCATATTAGCATCTAAACCATTTTGAAAAGCCAACCTGAAACAGAACGCTAACGCCACAGTTAGCTGATGAGTCAAGGTAAGGTATTTCTTTTTGGGGTTTGTCATTTCTGCCACTCTTTCGCTTGTATTTCAACATCCTCCCTATTATAACGCAAGGGATTGACTTGCATTCAGGCTTGGGTGACCTAGCGTCCCCACTCACATCACATCGGATCGAGACGGTCATCGGATCCATCGAATGGCAGCCATTTTCAGCCTTGTCAGGGCAGCCGAAGGATCCCAGAAGCCCGTTTCGTGATATGCCGACCCACAAAAAGAAAGTTTTCTCATTAGTATTCTGTTACCATATCCCGACGATCTTAGTATTCCAGAGCCATGTACCGCGTGCGGTTCCCAAGCTCGACAATTGGGTCACGCAGCGGCCGAGTTCCTTGCCTAAGGGTTGCGAGCGAGGGCCCTAAGAGGAAGGCGGCAAAGATGGCGTTGCTCTGTGCAGACTACGGTAGCTAGAGAAGTTTCTGCGAATATTCTAGGCAGCTTCCATGCGTATTCTATGGGATTTCGTTGGCTCGTTGCCTCTTACAAGATCCGCAGCCAGCAAAGCTTAGGCGTTATTGGGCCATTCTCATCCAATCAAATAAGGCACGCGAGACCTCACGGACCACTCTGTGCCAAGCATCGCGGACGGGATAGGAGCCCACCAGGAATGACGTGGAGGTGGCTCCTGCAACAGCCCTTGCAAAGGCTCTAGAATGTGGCTTCTCCGCTTCTAGAAGAACTTTGACCAGCTTCTCGACGCAACCTAGGCTCTTTTCCACTATGGTAGCCAACTAGAGGCGACCTGCGAGCACACGACATGGATTCAACCGCGCTGCGCGATGAGAAAAAAGTTACCTCCGAGGGCTTGCGATGCAGCAGTGTGACGAACCGCTGCGCTCCAGTGCATCATAATCTCCTGCATGCAGCGGGATGAGGCCGCAGAAGTGCTCGGAACTCATACGGAATCTTCCCTTGAAGTCTATTGCGATTTCGATAACACATCCAAGCACAATGTCAATCTGACGTGCTATGATAGGACTCTCTCGTGCATCTCCAGCACTTGGAGGATCCACACTCCACCTCGGATATCATCAAGATGTGAGACACTATGCGGAGACCTGTTCGCATAATCTCCAGATGCATGGATCCAGTATCTGCATTCAGCGGTAACCTCGCCACTAACCCTTCACCGATAATCGTTGAAATCCGCAACTATACACCTCTTTTATCGCTGACCGACTATGCATACGACGCCCGGAGCACCTCTCACACACCGCATAACCCCTCTTGTTGAACAACCTTGCAAGCAACCTCGACAGTGACATGATGCAAGCATCAGGAAAGGATGAGTTCGTGTTTCACTTCACTTTGAGTCTGATCGTTCTTCAAACCGCCACCATCTTTTGCCCTTTCTTAGACCGTGCCGTCTCTTGCGCTAGTAATCGAGATCAAAAATGCAATCGCTATTCGCCACTATTGATGGAAACCCCTGAGCCACTTTCTGAAAGCGATACGCCAAGTGCTTCCGTTAGATGAGGATCTGTAAGCCAAGATTAACTTTACTTTTACTCGGGAAGAGCGGTATTCCGAAATTGCTTTTCGTATACTGAGGTCTTGTACAGGATCAAGAGAGTGCCCATGCTGAGGATTTCTCACTGCAGGAAAAGGCCTCACCTCGCCGAGCAGCGAATGTCAGACCTGACTAATTTCCAAGCGAACAGAGTCTCCACAGCTGTTAACTCTCCAATGTCTGCAAAGATCCTCGGTCAATGAACACGGAGCATTCCGCCTCCTGGCTCTACCAGAACCCATTCGACGAACCGAGATGTGGGCCTCGCTATACTCGAGTTGAGCATACGACCCTCACCTAGTCTTCCTTAAGGGTCTTGAACGCAGACTCGACCGACTACCCCACTGATATAGAGTAGACGTCGAGCATCTCGATAACGAGCCTTTGCAATCAGAAATTGTCTTCGAAACGGCCCCTACGCTCCTACCGGTTCAATCCTCATCGCGTCTTCGAGCCGCTCACCAGGCACAACGCAGGTTGACGTGATCCGGGCCGACCCGCCATAGACGACATCCCGCTTACGAGAGATTCGCACATTGTTTTTGTGTTACCGTCCCCAAGAAAAACTCAGCATCGCCAATCGCAACCCAAATCCCAGGGATCGCAACTGCGCGTCATGCCCGGGATGCCGACGGTCAGTATCTAGGACAGCGCCAAGAATAATACGCGCGCCTTACGCCGTGCGCCGTGCATCGTTCTCGCGTGCCATCTACCCCGGAGGAAGGGAAGGGTTCAGCAGGGTTTCATGACCGCATGGCGAGGTGCAGGGATGAAGGCTAAAAAGGCTCTGATAGTCTCGAAAGTGCAGCACGTCTCATCGACTCGATTAGCGAGAGCTTTGGGTTTTGTGCGCAAGGCGGGTGGGCTGTCGATTGCGGTTGGGTAGGGCTTGGTAGGGATGGCGTCGGGCTGCGTTTTGGACTCCTTGGTGCTTAAAATAGGCTAAATATGACGGAAAATCGCGGATGATGCTCGATGGCGTGGCGTAGATATTTACGAGCAGATGGGTTTGGTTGATTAAAACGGGGCCGATGGGGGAACTTGGTGGTTAGGATGTTTACATATTGGGATGTTGTTGGCATCGAGATGTGGACTGCGGTTGAGGCTTTCAGGCTGCGGTAGGTGATGCGGCATCGTGAGTGCTTGGCTCCGTCAGAATGACGGCTTCCGTCTTTGATGGGATGGTCTAGTGTTGATCGATCCTAAAGCTGTCGAGACGAATGAGTTGAGTCTTCGGTGGAATGTACTAAAGGGATGTCGAAGAATTTATTAGGTAATAATTGAAGATGGGAGTTGAGAGCCCTTCCCCTAGTTGAAACGTCCTGGGGTGCATTGAAAAGCATCTTGATATCGATCCGGCAATAACGAAAAGGCTAGTTAATGGATGTTGAAGCCTGGTAGAGCTCGCCCCTGATTAGATGATAGAAAGGGGGATCAGAGGGTTTGAGACGATACCATCCGGAGAGCTGGAACTAGTAGATTTGGTTGAGATACTCATGTGTCACATCGGGTAACAGTGACTTGGCAGGAGGAATAGTTTTTTGAAGCTTATGCTTTCCATAAGCCCGAATGTTGAGCTTGACATTTTTTGGAAGGTTAGAAATAGAGATATTTATCTTCTCGGTTAGTAACTTTGAATTATCATCAGATTAGAGGATATTGAAATGAGCAAAGAAGTAAATGACTGGAAGAATTATAGACGATTTCGAACAATTTCTGAACAGTTTTTGAACTCAAGGAACTCATATCGACTGTACTAGTGTGGCATCCTCCGGAAAGGAATGGGAGCTGCTAACGGGAAAAACAATTTACCAGATGCCAGGAAGAGTGAAGTCTAAAGGAAGAGGCTGCTGCAGAAGCCTGACCGTCATGTATGGAAAAGAGGAAATTGATTCCAGCATGAGAGTACTTTGAGCACCATGACAGCAGAAGGCGCCCCCACAGAAAACCTTGTTCAACACCGAGCCCAAAAAAACGAAACCAAAGTGTCGAAGAAGAGAACGCAGGTCTTTTGTAGACCGAGAAAAGAAGTTAAACTGACAGTAAAATGCTAAAAGCATAAGCATTTTTCCTGGACCTCCTGGAAACGTTCAGCATGCATCTCCCCGATATAATCCAGCACCGAGCAATGACAGGTATCTTCTTCAAATCACCAGGCACACCACCTCTGCGAGCTTTACATGACCACACATCCACAGCAGCCTCCACTTTTGTTCTCGCCATCCACCTCTGTCTTTCCTGTTTGACCGTTGGCGCCTTGCGCTGGTGCCCCCGAACCATATGATGACATTTCCTTATTGTACCTGCGGATTTCTCGTACGATATCGTAGAATGCGTTGTCCACATTGATGCGTGATTTCGCCGACGTCTCGATGAACTTGCAACCAAACTGCCGTGCCAAATTCTGACCCTCTGATAGCCGAAATATTAGAGCCAAAAGTAGACGTGAAAGGGTGCGCGTGGTGGGACAGACCTTGTGTTGACACCTGCCTCTCTCCTTCAAGATCACACTTATTTCCGACGACAATCATAGGGAAATAGTCCTTGTCCTTTACCCGTAGAATCTGCTGCTGGAAGGTCATAATCTCTTCGAAGGATTGCCGGTCCGTTATCGAGTAGACGAGCAGGAAACCCTCTCCTGTCCGCATGTACTGTTCTCGCATGGCTGAATATTCCTCCTGACCTGCTGTGTCAAGGACGTCGAGAAGGGCTACCTCATCGTCGATCACGCACTGCTTACGGTAGGAGTCTGCAAACATTCAAGTTCCCCGTTAGCTCGAATAAGCGGAGAAAGGGAGTCGGAAATGAAGGAAACTGACCTTCGATCGTCGGATCATACTCGTCCACGAAGTGGCTTTGAATGAGTTGAATGGTTAAGCACGACTTGCCCACACCACCTCCGCCAACCACTACCAGTTTGTACTCCCGGAGGAACTGTCAGATTGAGTGTTAGAAATTGGCTTCTCGTCCCAAAATGAAGCCACTTGCCTTCGAAGCCATTATATGTGAGGTGAATCAGCGTCTTGAAGCGTCTGAAAGAGCTTTGCTTTGCTGCAGATGCTCGGGCGCTTGTTCGCCAATGCCGAACTAGCAGCGAGCAAGAGAGTAGGCGGAAAACGAACGAAGACGGTCTGGTCGATCAAGGTTGTCGATCAGGAGAATGCGACAGGACAGAAGGAGCGGAAGTGCGTGGAATTCGGGTTGCAATTGACGTCGTTGCCGGATGGGTTGAAGAGGTGGTGGTGATGGGGATGCTGGTGGTGAGGGTTTGTGTCTTGAGTAGCTTCATAGGCTCGGTAGCAAAATGACAAGGTTATCACAGCCCTGATTCGTCTGAACGCCAGAGCAGCACTCACGGCCCTGCAGAACTGGCAGGAAGCGACATGCCTGCCCTAGACTCCTTGAGAGCAGCTAGCCTTTTTACGCACCACCAAGAGAAGACCGCAGCCAGTCCCCACGATTCTCGCTGAGTCCACCGTCTTACCCACGCAGAGCAGCGCTACAGCGGTGCCAGAACGGGACCGCCCCCAGTGATTGACCACAGCCAAGGGCGCCGTAAAAGAAACATATCTATCCAGCCAGCGTCCACCACTTGTGGCTCGCCGCGCGAAAAAGAAGCAGACCTCGTAGCCTTCTTGACCGCCGTCTGCACGCCAGAACGGGGGGTGCCTTTGCGACGCCCTGGCTCCCGCTGCAGGCTTCGCACAGGCTTTACACAGGCTCCATACAGGGAGAGGATGTGGCAAGGCAATACGGCGTGTTGCCACGCCCGGAGGAATGCGCCGTCTCACAAGGGCGCAGCTCTCAGGACCCAGCGTGCCCAGGTCGTCCAGAGCTTGAGGCACTGAGCTCCGCAGCGCTCAAAGATAAGTCTCAACTTTTTTTTCAGTCCCCCCAGTCATGTGAGATCCGACGCATGCGCGAGAGCGGGTTCACGCACCATCAAGCCTCGTCAGGGAATGCCCCTGTGTCAGGTTGTCGCCGGCGAACGGGTACATACATGCTGCGGTAACGGAGTAGGGCTCAGTCAGCGGTGCGTGTTTCCTGAGCATGAAGCGCATTTATCGCCCAGGTCTGCTTGTGTATCGCGCGTCCTCGCCTTATCTAGACCACGAGGAGCACACGCGAAAGATTAATTGCTCCCACGAGGCAGGCGTTGGCAGGCGTTGACAAGACTTTATTAAACACTCCTATCAGGCTATCAACCGCGTGTTGATATGCACCCCATCCAAAGTCCGCTTGGCACGCCTAATCTTCCGCAGGAAGCGGGACAGCCTTCTGGATTTATTCGAGAAGAGCTCAAAGTTTATTAGGTGGGACAGCGCTCCACAACACTCCAACACTCCGTTCCACGCTGTGTATCATACAGTATTGAATTCAAAAAGCTGGCCCACTCACCCGGACGCCAGCCTGCCTACTTCTGGATCACCATCCTCCACATCATCTTCCCCTTCCACTAATACTCTCTTCCCCTGCACCGCCTTCTCGACCTCAGGAACCAAGCCTTCCATGTATTCGCGGTCCCTTCCCACAAGCGTCACCGTGTTACTCTGCTTACCCCACCGTGGATAACTCCCTACCTTGACACTTTTCGGCTCCACCTTAGCCGCCAGTTCCGTCAGGTATTCTGCAATGGCACTTTCTGCCATTGGAGTAGAAAATAATATTCGCTCCACTCCTTTACCTTCCGGGTCAGTCAATCTAGGCAAAATGCCAGGCTTCAATCCATCCAGCATGCTCTGAAATAAACTGGGCACGCCCGGGAGAATATGGATATTCCCGTTCACAACGCTAACCGGCACCCAGAGCTTCTCATCCACAAACACTACTTGTTCCTCCAATGACTTAGAATCATCTATGGGCAGCTCCACCATACGCTTCTTTGCTGCAAGAGCAGCAGATGGCGTCTCCCAGTCAAAGTTTGGTTGTGAGGGATGAGGCTTTGATAACCGCTTCATCCTCGCAAATGCATCTTCGTGTAGTTTCAAAGGTAGATTAAAAGCTTTAGCTATTGATTGATATGTAATGTCATCGTGTCTGTGGTGAAGTCTCGCACTTAGCAATTGTATTGCACCGCATGAGTATTGCCAGCACTTACGTAGGACCAATTCCCCCTGATGTCACAACGAGGTCGTAGTTCGTCGACATCCTCCGCGTAGCCTCCACAATTTCGTCTTCATCATCGGCGATAACTTCTATCCTTTTGAGGTTGATGCCCAAGGAAAAGCAGAACTTGGCGAAGTATGCTGAGTTTGTGTCGACAGTCTGCAACAGCACGCCTTAGCAAATGACCCTCCTACACACAATCCACAATTATTGACCTTGCCGCCTAGCACTTCATCTCCTATAATTAAGCACGCCGCTGTGTGTATCAGCCCTTTGCCGTGCCCTCCTTCTGCGGCCATGGCTGGCGACGTTGTGGACGAGGTGACACCGTTCACCAATCCGACTCTCGGGTTTGCAGCAGATAGATGTACGTAATTCGGAAGGGGCCGAGAGAGATGTCTAACCAACTGATTCAGTCTGCCAAACATGGGAGGTTCAAGAGGTGGCTGCGTTGAGCGTGTGATTTGCCGGCTGCATGAAATGGAGAGTTCAAGAGGTCTTTGTCGCCAACCGCAAGTCAGGCATGTCATGCGGGGCAGGCCAATGCACGACAGTTCTGACTCGCGCAGTTGAAAGAGATCTCGTTGCATTCAGCTCCTCAGCCCCGTGCACTTCTGTAGCCTTAACACCCTCTCCTCCACGGACACTACTATCAGAATGGTAAGGTGGCTTGATGATTCCTACTTTTTGGCGAGGCTGATCTGAATATTGCAGTCCTCCGAAGCACGTCTCTACACCTTCTCTACCGAGACCAAAGACAAGCTGCGCAAGTTCCGACTAGGCACTTCAAGGGCCAAAGACCCCCAGGCCGTCATCTGTACGCACGCACACTCCTTTACCATCACGCGGCCCTTCGATGCAATTATTTCGCGACAATGCGCAGACAGCAACTACCGATCCCTGCTCCTCGAAACAGGCTGATATGTGTACTTCGAGCTAGACCAGATAAACAAGAATACGCTTGAGATATCACAAGCTGACGATGATGTCTACTCGAATATGCAAGAATTAGGAGATGGGCTTCCTGACCATGCTCCACGTTTCGTCCTCATGAGTTATCCTCTTACCCTCGTAGGTCCTGCGAATCGGCTTCACCAAGTCATCTCCTGCCGAATATCCACTTACGAGAGTTATCTAGTCCTCCGGCCGTTTGTCCGTGCCGTATGTCATGATATACTACCTGCCGGTCACATGTAACAACGAGGTGCGGATGCTGTATGCTGGTGCCAAGGAGCTTATGCGTAACACTGCGGAGGTAGGCAAGATTATTGAGATCGATTCTGCCGAGGACTTGGAAGATATTGAAGAGAAACTCAAGGGTGAGGCATGATAGGAAGAAATTTGGCTAGATGAAGAATACATCTATCCGTACGAGTCGAAAAGAGTTGCCAAGTACATGCATGCGGCTGGATAAGGCATGGCTGCAAAAAACTATCTTTGTTAGGAGCCGTTCGGTTGCAACTTCAGAACCAATCTAGAGGCTCCAGAATATAACGTAGCTGACCAGGAAGCGAGCCACCCCACAAAGCAAGCCACATACAGGTGATATTTGATCAATTTATAATAAAATCAACAACGAGCTTTTATATATTCCAAATAGGCCAAATTAAAGCTTTTATACCACTATTTCGATCGTAATATTGCTTGAAATAATTTA
>Ga0307507_10004191_pt1 | contig 26097 bp, 28 predicted proteins | sample 7_EM_MG_FD_207223 | JGI IMG/M metagenome (GOLD analysis project Ga0307507, IMG submission 207223) | Populus trichocarpa ectomycorrhiza microbial communities from riparian zone in the Pacific Northwest, United States - 7_EM | ecosystem: Host-associated > Plants > Roots > Unclassified | place...
GCTGGACAAAGACTCTTCACTATGCATGTCAGGCCTCTTATGGCTGGAAACAGTTATACAAGACGACCTCAAAGATGACAGCAGACCTACGAAGATTCAACTCCTGGCGCCTCATGAAATTATTCACGCTGGGCGGCACTGATTCATTAATTCGGTCCAGTCTTAAGGAATTGGGTGGTCAGCCCTCTCCTTCAGCAAGTTCAACCCCCCGCTGTTGACCTTGATTTCTATCTCCTCGTAAGCACAAGTACCTGGTGAACTTCTCTTTCGGATCACCTTTCTGCAGTCGTCGCAAGACCGTTCAACCTCTGTCCTCTAGGAATATCTATCTGCTCGTCGAGGACATGCTGCCACAACTCGCACTTGTCTACTATCTAGAACTGAACACGTGCTTGGATTCTGTTACAATTGTTACAATTACGAAACCCGATGCTCATTGCTCAGCTGCGCCAAATCTTGAACCCTTCTGTCAAGGTCCTTCTGCAGGTACCCGACGGTCCCGTCCAAAGGTACTAACCTTATCTGGAACGCTGCTTATTTTATCTTACGATTTTTGCATCCAGCATTGTCAATGTTGTCGGCTATGGAATTGATTTACCGGGACCATTGTTATTGTTCAGTGGCGAGCCCTGGGACCTGGGTGATGAAAAAAAAAATTTGTTATGCAGGCATATTTCATCCAGCATTTCCAAATTTTTACCATTCGAGATGCCAATTCACTATATATTTTAAGCCTAACCTATTCCCGAGACGCCTCAAATCACTCGGGGGACAATCGTCGAATGGGGTATTTTTTGGGTGCACAAAAACCCTAATAGAACTAGGGCACTCATTTCCTCTATGTTTCCCCGTTTATTCTGTGATCATTGGCGAGTGGGTCTTTCATGACTTTGATGGGTCCCGATTGGCCTACTGGGTCTCTAGAAAATGAATATAGTTGAGATCGAAGATTGCATCAGGCCCAGGCTACGACGAGCCAACGTTGAATTCAAAGCGAAATAAATTTATTGGAGAAATTCCGGTCAAGCTATAGAGGAAGGGGCTATCAGTGGGAAAGGGCATTAAAGCGCTTGTCCTTGTCTTGAAGTTTCGCCCTGTGGGAGTGACTTACACTACAGAGATGGGGAGTATCTCATAATAATATAATTGGGGAAGTTTTGAGTGAGATTGGGCAAGCTAAAAGATTGAGGTTGTGAGATGTCAAGAAATTTAAGTCATTCTCAGCACTTCACTGCAGACGGCTTCGAGTAAGTCCAACTTTAGTTTTGTGCGCGAAATACGGGATATCGGTTCTTTGGGTGCTATGGCGTCATGATTGAACCACCATAAAGTACAGGGTCAGTGTATTTTTATTACAAGGTCATGAACCAAGAGATCCACATTTGAGGCTTGCATGCGATGTGTGTGAGAGTTTAGATCGATAAGAACGACGGTTCTTGTGCAATGAGGTTTGAACAGGAAATTAGAGCCGAGCCTCTTGATCTTACTGTAATAATGGTCACCCTGGTCCGAAGTGGCATGTTATGCAGTAAATTGACCTTCACGTTATCATGATGCTGATATGATTGCATATATAGAAGTTTTCGAACACCATACACAGGCAGGCCCCAATGCACTTTAATGTTCAACCGAAGCAAATAACTCCAAGATGTCACAAAAACAAAGATATGGGTACGGGTACGGGTAATTTCTCAGCCCAGAACATTGAATTGATATATTGCGTCGCCATTGATGTAAATGGGGCTTCGGATTTTCGTTCTCCCATTGGCATTTCACAAAGACCAACAAAGTTTCTGCCACGTCAGCAAGTTTTATGGAGGAGTATTAAGGCTAAGACGTCCAAAAGTGTCTGTCTGTGCCAACATAAGGTACTACAAGAACCTACCACTGGTTGGCATACTCTGCACCAGAGACGACGCTGAATTGGTAAAACCATGAACATTCTGATTCCATGTTACGCAATAGGTTTGGATTCAGATTTCTTATCGATAGAGGACTTCACATTTCTTACTCATGACTCATGAGGAAGGGAAATCACTTGACCGATCAATAGATCCAAACATGGCCTTGCAAATGTTGGACGTAAATTGCAGGAGAAGAAGAGTGAAAAGATCAAATCTGACATACATTTGAAGAACCAGCTGCCCGTAGTCGACGCAAAATACACCGGTGTGCTTGACAATGGCCTGAACCATAGATTATTAGATAATTAGTTATTGCATGACACATCAGCCAGTCAAACAGAACCACATATGGTTATAAATAAGGGCTTCCGCTGTTCTCCTCTTTTTCCAACTCACTACCATGTCCCGGTTTCTGCAGTGGTCGCTCTTGGCGGTGTCGATCGCCTCTGTCTTTGCAACGCCGCTCTCGACGAGCCCCAACTTCAATGTCGAGCCTTCTCCCTTGACGCTTGCCCCTTTGGTTGCAGAAGACCACCCCCATGGCACCATTGATAACTCTTACATCGTCATGTTCAAAGACGACTTGCCAATGTCCATCAGGGACAACCACATGAACTTCCTTCTGGCTGCCCACGGCGATGACCCTTTATTGGGTGATGATTTTGCTGGCGTTACCCATGTCTATGACGGACACATCACCGGTTACGCTGGACGTTTTACGCAAAACGTCATTGAGCAAATTCGCAGGTTACCCGAGGTCAAATTCGTTGAAAAGGACCAAATTGTACGCACGCAGGACATACAACGTTCTGCGCCTTGGGTATGTCTACATTCTGTGTCAACCAGTCAATGTTGATGTTCACCTATTCTCTTATCAAGGGCCTCGCTCGAATCAGTCACCGTCCCAAATTAACATTTGGCACTTTTACCAAGTATGAGTATGACTCTAATGGTGGAGAGGGCGTCGATGTTTACATCATCGATACCGGCATCTACGTTGATCATGAAGAATTCGAGGGCCGTGCATTCTGGGGCAAGACAATTCCTACCGACGATGTGGATGTAGATGGCAATGGTCATGGTACACATTGCGCTGGCACAATCGCCTCTCGCAAGTATGGGGTTGCCAAGAAGGCTCATGTTATCGCCGTCAAAGTCCTCGGAAGCAACGGAAGCGGTACAATGTCGGATGTCCTGGAGGGTGTCCTTTGGGCCACGACCGCCGCCAAAAATAAGGCTGCTGCCGCTGCTGCTGAATATGCTGCAACGGGCCGTACAAGGCACAAGGGTTCTGTTGCCAATATGAGCTTGGGCGGCGGCAAGTCACCTTCCCTGGATCAAGCTGTTGACCGAGCTGCCAAAGCCGGTCTCAACTTCGCCGTTGCTGCAGGTAACCTTGCTTTGGCTTGAAATTGACAACCTTCACTCATCACTTCGCATAGGTAATGACAATCGCGAAGCTTGCAACTATTCACCAGCAGGTTCTTCGGAGGCGGTCACTGTTGGTGCTTCGACTCTCGGTGACGAACGTGCCTATTTCTCTAACCACGGTTCTTGCGTTGATGTATTCGCTCCGGGTTTGAACATTATCTCTACCTTCAAAGGTGGTAAATCGGCCATCGCAACAATGTCGGGCACATCTATGGCATCCCCTCACGTTGCTGGTCTTCTCGCCTACCTCCTTTCAATCTATCCTTCGGAGCACTTCGATCCCGTCTTCGATAAAGACGACCGCTTGTTATCATTGGGATCCCAGCGTGTTCTTTCATCCCAGTCAGACCTTCCGACTTCTCCTGCATCACTTTATGCCTTGGCACACCGCGCTCTTCCTCCCTTCATTTCCTCATACCTGCCCAGGCCTGAGTTCATCGATGCTGTGTTGCAACACACTCGCGATGACGTCGCACCTATCCCTGAGACTCTTACGCCTCGGCAGTTGAAGACGGCGCTTCTGAGCCTTGCTTCCAGAGATTTACTTGCCGATTTGCCAAAGGACACCATCAACTTGCTGGTATTTAACAACGCTACCACTATTTAACTGTTCATTCTTGGAATGACCAGGAGCGGTTTTGATAGATTTGGTATCCGTTCTCATATCCAGATTGACCCTCTACTTCTCCGGTTACGTTCTCCTTGTTACCTCTGCCAGTCTATAGTAGTTAATCTTTCAGGCCTTTGTACAAGTATATACTGCATCTTGACTTATATATTCATATTCTAGCTATTCTGTACGCTTTTCCGGGATATCTGGGCTAGCCCTGTGCAATTGGCGATATGTGGAAACGGAAATCACAGGAAGTCCAATGACGACTTGGCTGGTAGCTCAGTTGCCTCCAAATGGGATAGTACTTCCTTTTCTGGCAGACCTGACGGTGCGAAGTGAAAAATTGCACGAATGCAAAGGAGTTGTTCTCTAATGTTTGTTGGCTGACCCGTCGTCATGAGGCTTTTCGAAGAACAATTTCTTGATCGATCATACATTCTTCATCAGCACGCTAATTCAACTTGTTCAGTACATTTTACCCTCATTGTATTATCACAGCTTTCGACAGCCTGAGGGAATTACCAATAGAATGTAAATTTAAAGCACAGTTGGAAACAATAGGTCTAGACTAAGAACGGAAAATGCTGGCCCAATTCCTGGGTTCAGAATAAACCCGTAAATTATCACAGCTTTCGACAGCCTGAGAGGACTTACTGATATAATAGAAATTCAAAACAGGTTGAAGGCAAGGGGATGTTGGAGACAGTAAATCTAGACTAGAACCGGAAATCGCAAGCCCAATTCCCGGGTCAGACTAAACCCGTAATAACCTTATCACGGCCTCAATTGCCTAATGTGTGTGAATTCCGAATCCATAATATGAAAACCACGTTTGAGACAACGACCCTTGCTATATGAGTTTCCTTTTAGAGTATTCGGATTTTTTTCCGAACAAAGGGCAAGATCAACCTGCTTGTAAAAATAACACGATAGCCCTAACAACACCTGTATTGTTGTTCTGAATGCCCAGGAACACAACGACCCATAATGGTATCATCTGGTATGCGTCCATTCTGACGAAACTCTATTCAAACCCTTGACAGCATGGCTTTACATATTACACGTGGATGAATGGCAGAAAGCACAGAGTTGTTACCCGAAACGAGACTACTTCCTCAACTGGTACTTCTTTACGTAAAACCCAATGGGGAGTCGGAAGATCCCAGTGGTCGTCTTACACGATGCTATTTTATGGCTTGCACAAAAGGTGTGAAGCGGATTTCTATGGAAAAAAGGGTTGGGGAGATCCTGCGTCGGAATTCTTTGGGGCGCAAGGAAATTATGGACCACGACATAGCCTCAGAAAATTCCTAGCAGAGTTAGTAGAATTTGCGATTTCCGAATCAAAAGGGGAATACAATATTCCACTGTTCCAGGTACAAAGACAATCACATTTCGGTCAATACAAAGGCTGTCCTGATTTGAAAAATTGTATTTATCATCGGAATTTGCGAGCAAGCTCGTGCAACTATTTGAAGATGCAAAAACCTCAATTTGACATCACAAGATCGGTGCAAATTTGACTTTAAAAAAAATTACATACCATCTGATACACGTAGTTTTCATCTCATTCAATGCATCATTCTACATGACTTAACGGAGTTGTTAGTTGAGGCTATTAGGTCCGGTATGCAATTTTGAAACCCACAAAAAAACGAACGTTCGTCTGAGCTCACTACTTTTAAATTATGGATGAAACCAACCGTCGTTTCTGTCAAAAATGGGAAATCCGCAGCCTTCGCAAAATTCAACCACTATTTGATCTGATGGCCGGATTTTACAGGCATGTTCTGCACTACCTGCAGATTCCAGTTGGATTCCTGAATTTTTTTTTGAGAATGCTTTTCAGAGGCGGACCGTGTACCGACCAACAGTATCACCAAGATCATATTCCTCCAACGTCTGCGATGTATGTTGCTAACGCACAGCCGCTTTCCATCTCTCCACGTGGACCAAGAACGTGACAGTATACTTATTTAGCCATTTTGCACTGCATCTGGATCCGAGAGTCGACAAATGAACGGTCATGCCGCGATTAACCGCTGTCAAGAGACAAGAAACGATTGGGCATCAGGGTGCTAAAACAATCATTCACCAGCATTTCTTACCCCTCATGAATCCAGTTTGCCACATCTGATTTCTGATTGTCAACTAAATACTTCTGTTGTCGTTGTCCTCGAATTTATAAATTAGTTGAAGGCTCAGCACTCGTCGCACTCAAGCTCACCGAACGGAATCGGAGCGGGATTGGATGTAGTTAGACGACCCGTGATTAGTGGCCGAGGTGACTGTGCCGACGGTTGCGGCAGGCTATATCTGCCACCCCGTGCCAAAGGGGGGCGCTAAACCACAGGAAGTCGTCTCCCTGTCAACCGATGAAGGCGGATGTTAGGATAATGGGCCGACTTTGGCTGAAAAAAGTCATCTTCTCTTCAGCTTATCTTGATACCACAACACTAATATGCCGACAATCAGTCGTTCACAAAAGATCATCTCTTCGATGCGCTACTGCTGAATGGTCACAGATCTTAGGAGGCGCTCCCAATAGTGGTGTGTTTGAGTGGGAGCCAAAATTCCACGTTATCACTTCATTGTTTAGTACTTACATCTTGTCTTGTCGACATTGAATAGCTATTTAGAATCACCAGCTCCGGTCCTTGTTGTCGAGATCTTACAGAATGGAGATTTAGGCGCTCCAGGAATTCTATCCTGTTAATAAATATTGCACTCAGAGGAGAAATATTGAAAAAAAAGTTTTTGTTATCTACAAAGACAAGATCATTTTTGGGGGCAATATGTAAACCCTGAAAACCTTCAGTGAATTTCCGAGTCACTGGCGACTAAGTACTCGATTCCATTGAATTATGATGGACGAATAAAGTACACAGAATTTGCTGGGATGTGAGAAAAAATATATATATATGTTACGTAATAGTTGAGATCAACACCCGAATTGGCATGAACGGTCATCCGTTGGTGCTCTGTCTCTGTCTGCTGTACCGAGGAATGAACACCCCGTTGATGTGACTCAATGGCCCTGGCGAAAACTTTTATCTCTCCTGAACTTTCGTTTGACTCGACTCTGGTATTCGAGCGGCTTGTGTTCACATTGAATCCTGCCGGGCGCCTATTCTGTTGAGTCAGGCTTGACTTTTGGTCGGAAATTCCGGAAGGTTTTGATTTTGTTCAGAATAATCAAAACGGATAATATTTTTCGGGACAGGAATCCCTGAAACTATTTTCCGTTCCTGTAAGTGGATCTCGTCATAAGATGACTTGTCGTTTTGTTCGACCTTCTAATCTGGGATAGCACAGATATGGTGTATATCTGTTGTGCTGAATGCACGACTTCCTTACAGTTATGGCACTGCCTGAACGGACCTCATGCCTTTCTGAGCGGAAAGAAATCAAGGGGGGTTTCGTTAGGATGCGCTATAAAACGTCCATCAAACGAGCCGATGCATCCCCTCATACCTCACTTGCACCAGCACCCCAGCTCGCAAGAATATGTCGAATCCTTTACCTGCCGATCTGGAATTCATCATTTGCAACAAGTCGAGCTCGTTGCCAGATTTTGTATGGTTGGAACTCCAACAACATGAAGTCGACGCGAATGTTGTTCTCCCAGTCCTCAACAAATGCAGGAGTCGAGAAAGAAAAGGTGTCATTGCCCAGGACCATCTTTGGATCGTCGCCTTCGTGCGGACACCAGTCTGCACCGTGAAGCTCATATTGGCGTGCACCGACGGCCTGACCGGAAAATATCCCTTATTCCTTTTTACACCTCTTCCATGCGCGGCGATGAAGGACGACCCTTATATCTTCCATTCATTGACTTCTGCTGCACGGCATCTGCAAACGCGTCTACCAACCCACCGCATCTATTCCGTTTTCGGGCGCGATCTTCTGTCCCGCACGTTTGCTACGATCTGGACTCAACAAACGAATATCCCACTCATTTTGGAGCCTTACTATCATTGTAAGATCACGTATCTTACTCCCACGGCTTTGGAGCTCAACAGGAGGGAACTACCTTCCATTCCAATGGCTCAAATTCGCCCAGCTGAAACAAGGGATTGGGAAGGTGTTACAAAGCTTTGCCATGGTTTTGCGGATACCTCGGTGTGTCATCTATCCTTTTGTAATTTTTTCTCATACTCAATTATTTTGGTAGCCCCCATTTACTATGACGGAAGAAGAAGCCGGTGCAGAAGCCCGAGAGCTCATTCGAAACAAAATCGTCTGGGTTTTCACTTTGGGACATCATGTCGTCTCGCTTGTTGCCTTTACTCGCAACAGTGAGAAGGTAGCCACAGTTACCAAAGTTTTCACGGATCCCTCTAAACGCGGAGGAAGGTACGCGGAACGACTGCTCCGTACTGTTTGCGAATAGTGCGTGTGTTTTTTTCTCCAGATATTTGTCGGTTCATCATTAACGAATGATTTAGTCTTTTCCACGACTGTTTTAAGGAGAAGGTCGCCCTTTTCGTTGGCGTCGAGAATCTTGCTGCTAACGTCTACCAGCGTGTTGGCTTTGTTGGCGTTGGCAAGGATGCTGCCCCCGCTGACGGTGTCGATACCTGGAGTGAGATCGGCTTCGACCAGTCGCTTGTCGACTTGGGTCACTGGTGAATCAGTGGCTCCGCATTTCATCCTGTTCCCCCTTTCTCCTTACTTCCTGTTTGATCTTTTTTTTTCTTTTGAAATGTCCACTATATCGCCATTTAATCGCCTGTTTCCTTATTTTTCGTTTTTCAGTTAATGAATTTGCAGTTCACCCCCTTAAATTATTGTTTTCCCTTGCATTTTTTAAATGGGTCATGTCGTTCAGCTTACCTCTCTTTGTTTTATCGGTCAGAAGCTCTTACGCTCGTACGGGACCGTTTCGTCCAAAGGCATTAGATCTGTAGACTTTTCGTGTTCGTCGTTCGATCTCCATTGATGTAGCAGTAGCTAAGTTATTAGACAATTAATCGAGATTGCATTCATTTCTTCATTCCGAGTGAAATTATGAAATCCGAGTAAAACAACTTTTTCGTTCCCGATGACTTGACAACAAGAATAAAGAGGTCGGAATGAATATGATTTCCATGAACGGCATGACATCGTTCACTTCAATATGGGCTTCGATCCAGGGGTAATAGAGGTGTACAAGTTGTAGAATTTCATTCATAGGACCGCAGCAATGAATAGTGCAGGACCGAGCCGAAAGTAGACTAGCCAAAGAGTCACTGATTGCGTTTATCGAATATGGCCAAAGCTTGTCTAGCTAGCGTCTGTTCCAGGACCTCAGTTGTTCCCTGCTAGAGAGAAAAAAAGCGGGAGTCATTATCTATCAAAACAAATCGGGACATGTTGCCACGCACCTGCTTTCTACTTGGCAATGGGAGTCCTTGCCGTTCTCGTTCAGCCATTAACTATAGGTGGAAAAAAAAAATTGTATTCGCGTATAGTTGCAAGTAGGAACGGACGCACTTCTGTTGTAATGTTAGGTCGAGTGTCTGAGTTGAAACGAGGCAATAGGTTCACCCACCTTCTCCCTTCTTCATAGTGTCGCGGTGAATGACAATGGACATGGCTACAGCGTACACTGAGAGTCCGACACAGCTATACACCAACCCTCGATGCAGGTAGTCTAGAACGCCAAGCTTTAGTCTCGCCATCGACGCAGAGGACAACATGCTAAAAACGAGCCTCAGTGGCGCGGCCCGTTTTGCTTGTAAGTTACGGAATGTTTTCTGTCAACATCCATGATCTGCTGAGAGCATCGCATGTCTGCCAGGAACAAAGTGAAAACTCTTCTGCAGTGGTGTGCGGCCAATTCGATATTTATCGATTCCAGAATACAGGTTCGACCGCAAGATGCTGCCTGGAGTCACGCAGGCATTGGGGTGTTTTCTATGGAAACGTACATACCCCCTGACACTACCTGTATGTCCATCGCTTTGTTGTGAAAAGTAGTAGTATGCTGAACTGAATGTTCACTCAGTGGTAAAGATCCCGAAAGAAGCAATACTCTCCGTCCGAACCTGTTCTCTTGCAAACCACATACCAGTTGTCTCGTTTGGTATTGGTGCCCAGCTCTCTCTGTCCCTTGCACTATACGTTGAGATGTACGAATTCTCTTGTATAACACGTCGTCATGTTAAATTCTTTTTGACAGTCTGAAGCATAATCAATCCAGGTGGTATGGTTTTCTCCAGTCACTCTCCAACGATCTGGTCGATCTCCCATTGTTTTGGGAGAGAATAATTGAGAAGATGGGTTCTAGCGACGCATATGATTGTGCAGAGGCTCTTCTTTGGTTGACTGGCACCGAGGCAGCGAAGATCCTTGATTCCAAATCAGAAAATGGTTACAGTATTCTGGTGGGTATTTTGCGATCTGCACCCACCTAGCCAATAAGGCAAAGAATTGGTTGGGTTCGGGGAAATAACCATCCTTTTTTTCTCTCTCGCAAGTTGAAACGTCTTTTCTCATATCGTGTCTTCACTTGCTCGACAGATCGAAATTACCAACTTCTTTAACGATGTCGCCGAACCCCTTCTGCGGACTCATTCTCATGTTTGGATAGAGAGGAACAGATTTCAGCAGCCGAGCATAGAAGGTTTCTATCGCGCGTTCTCTCTTGTTTCTTCCAGGGCATTTCTGGTTGACGCGTACCACGGGTTATCCATTGTGCCCGTCGCTGACGCGTAAGTGGCCTACAATGGTTATAAAATCGTGTGTTGACCTCTGCTGTCCAGGTTTAATCATACGGTAGAAAATCACGTCCACCTGGAGGTAGACTCCCCATTACCTTCGCAGTGTAATGTCGTTGACATTTCAGAGTGATTACTTGGTCTGTCCAGAATGCGGGTCCCTCAGAGAATGTGCTCACGATTGGGATGGACTGCGTACCTCAAATATCTCGCACCATCTTGACCATCACAACCATGAACATGACAATTGTTACGAAATGGTCTCCAACACTGGAATTGCTCCTAATTCGGAGATTTTCAACACCTACGGCGAAACTCTCTCCAACTCGCAGTTGTTGAACCAATACGGTTTCGTTCTCGATGTGAACGAAAATGACCGCTTGCTATGGTCAGCTCGAGAAATTCTTGACGTGTGTGCCGAAGACGAGAGGACCGTGACGGAGGAACGGGTCAAAAGCTCGATATTGAAGGCGGCTGATTCCCTCTTGGATGTTTTATTGGATTATCCCCATTTCTTTGATCAGTCCCAACTTGTTTGTCGCCAACCTGACGGAGAACACGAACTTTACTTGAACGATGAAGGGAAGGTCTCTGCAAGTCTTTGGGCATTGCTTACGGCTTTTTCCATGTCTAGTCTTCAGATTACAGACATTGTCATCGATTTTGAGAAGCAATCGACGGAAATTATCGACGTTCAATTGCGCATGGAAGAAGGGGACGATATGGACGAAGGGAAATCACCAGCAAGCGGCTTAGTGCTTCAGACTGCGAGATCTGTCGTCAACCTTTGCTATAGAAGGAAAAGGAAAAGCGGAAAGCCTAACTCATTCGATCACAATTTGTCTGATTTGTTAGAGGTAAGTGTACATTTCTTCCACTTGGTCATCACTAAGAGACTTGGACAGCAAATACCTCAATGTCACCACCGGACCCAAATGGCAATCTCCGTCCTTCTGACTGAGAGATCGATCTTGGACGCGTGCCAGGCGGGATGGTCGTCATTAATCGACAGCTATAGCATGGGTTAAATCCTCTGGTATTTATCTCAATGATCAATCAAGTTGTCTACGAGGATGAATGTGTTGATATGTCGGCATAAAGGCATTACCATAGCTCCAAAGGAAGAAAAGTCTGATCAATAATTGATCAGGTCAATCAGCTCCACTATTTTATAAGGATTCCATGCACAAGGATTATCGTTTCTTTACTTGTCAAGGAAGTATATAAGAACCCTTGTTCCTCTCCTGTGACCTCTTTGTATTGTAGTATCACGTGGTTTGAATCCTATTCGACAGTCGAAGTTGAAGCAATTGTTACATAAGTGCTTATTGTCCTCATGTATCACCCCAGAAACTGAAGATCCTATCACTCTCTTTGTGTATTTCTATTATGGCTGCAGCAGTTCACGAGATACAGAAACAGCCTACAATTGCTTCATACCCCCAATTATCGCATACTGCAATTTATGACCATCAGGGGTCGATATCAACGGATAGGACGTCTACGAGTATGGATGATTCAGGGTATACTCCTGCCACTGAGCGCGCCAGGAAGCCTATTAGAGCAAAGGGGACTTATAGGTTAGACGACTTCATCATCCAAAGGACTCTGGGAACTGGCAGTTTTGGGCGTGTCCATCTTGGTGTGTATTGCGTTTATTTATTCTTGAACAATTGACCTGGCCTATTAGTCCGCAGTAAACATAATTTGCGTTTCTATGCCATCAAGGTTCTGAATAAGGAACGAATTGTACGAATGAAGCAAATCGAGCACACCAACAACGAGCAAAAAATGCTCACATCTGTACAACATCCATTTATCATAAACCTTTGGGGCGTGTTCCAGGATGCTGGCAGTCTGTACATGGTCATGGATTTTGTTCCAGGCGGGGAACTGTTCACTCTTCTACGGCGGTCAAATGTTGGTACAAAGTTTTGTTTGTTTACTCGTGGTTCTCATCATACTGCAGCGGTTCCCCGACCCTGTGGCAAAATTCTATGCCGCCGAAGTAGCCCTCGCATTGAACTATCTTCACAACGAAGATATTGTTTATCGGGATCTAAAACCTGAAAACATTCTTCTTAACCCTGATGGACATATAAAAATTGCGGACTTTGGGTTTGCGAAATCTTGTGAGACGGTAACGTGGACGCTGTGCGGTACACCTGATTATCTTGCCCCCGAGGTATGTCAAGTGCCAATCTTCCTCTGTTCCCTTCTTGATGAACCATGGAACAGATTATTCTTCAACAGCGATACAACAAAAGTGTGGACTGGTATGCCCTCGGTGTTCTGATTTTCGAAATGCTTTCTGGACTCCCACCATACCACCAAACGGAGGTCAATCATATGTTGCTTTACGAAAGGATCACTAGGGGACCGTCATTTATCAAATTCCCTTCTGCATTCCAGGAGAATGCAAAAGGGCTGATTATGAAATTGATGGAAGGTGACGCCTCGAGGAGATACGGTAATTTGCGACATGGCGCTGGCGATGTTTTTGCGCATCCATGGTTCAGGGAGGTGGATTGGGAACGGCTTGCTTTACGAGAGATTATGGCGCCGTATCAACCTCGGATTAGTGGCGATGGCGATGCAAGCGCGTATGTTCCGAGTCGTTTTGGTTCTGCTGATTGATCTTATGGTTGTCTGTGTGCAGATTTGATAACTATCCCGAGGAAAATGTGGCGGCACTCTATGGCGTTCCAGGGCCTGACCCTTATGGCGTCCATTTCCCTGATTTTGAATACACAAGTCCCATGCCATCATAGCTGCTCTCATTTACTGGTGCGAACGTCAGGGAAATTTGCAAGTCTGTTAATTCATCTTCTCCCAACATCTTTATTTCTTTCCTATGTTATTTTACATTTATTGGGCGTGTATAAAAATGTCGATCCCATTCAATTATACGAAAACCAAATTCAGCGGGTACATTGTTTGGTTGACCAAACATGCCTTATGAAACACCCAAAAATCATGGCGTCGTTCGCATCCTGCCTTTCACCAAACTGTGCGCGGACAATTTTCAGTCATCTTTCACACTCTTGTTCTTCGTCAATTTCTTTGTCTTCCGTATCCGTCTGTCCAAGAATCACGTCGAACCGTCGGGGATCTGAAAAGATCAACAATATATATCCTGGTGAACGGAGTCACTCCCGGTATTGGTGAAATAGTATTCCCAAAGCGCTGCGCAAGTGACTTACTTTGGTCCCTCTTGTAGCGTGAAGAATCCTACAACTTGGTGGTAATTGCAGTGTCTGGATTAGTGGACGAGTATCAAAACTACTTCCGTTGGCAAACGATAGTATGACACCCGAAGCGAGCGCTTCCACTACCAAATCGAAAGCCAAGATAGGTTTTCGAAGATCAGGGAGATTGGATGCTGGTACAGATGCAGAGTCATCATTAGGAATCATGGAGTCGCGTTCTTCCGTCTCCCAAATACACGATTTCCCGCCCGAAGGTCTTGAAGCCAAGCGCGCTGCTTTGTTGGAAGAAAAGCAGGTGATGCTGGAGCAGGTAGTTGATAGGCATGACAATTTTGTACGTTTTGAATTTGCTTTGCATTCGGAAGATTGTGAATGACTAAGACTCGGTTTCCAGGTTCGGGAGTTGTTCCACATGCAACAGTTCACTATGATGATCCTGTATGATCCTGCGGTATGTGATGAGACATACTTATCCGACTTTATTTGATAACAATCTTGTTCTAGGAGGCAAAACAAGACAATAGTGAAGTCTTCCAAGAAGTTTGTCACTTTCGCTTGAGAATCTGATCTAATACTTAACAACGGCACGTAATAGTTCAAATCCAACTTCGATTTATTCGCCGACGCAGTTCCGACGTCACAATCATCAAGGAGGACGCGTCAAAGGCTTAATGAGCGACGCCAATTGCTCAGAATCCCATCTTCAATTCGTCCATCAGTTTCGCCACCTAAGAAGAAACGAAAATCAAACGCAATGAATACCGAGGAAGTATGGAATGTTATTGCTAGCTCGAAAAACCAGAAGAAGCACGGACAGGCGAAGGAGGAACACCTTCTCGAGGGTACAGCAGGACAGAATAAAGCCGTAGACGGAATCGAATCTCCGGAGTCTCGGCCTTTACCAACGACTGAAGGGACGGTGTTCGTTCGCCGGAAAGGCGTGAATACGCTCATCGCCCAAAATCACGAAGAACCACCCCCTTCGCTTTTACCTGGAGAAGTGGTCCCTGCAACAAAGAAAAGACGACGTGACGATAGCCCAGTCCCTGCAACGGTGCAGCTGCCTCCTGATAAAGCATTCGATGAGATAGTTGTTCGTCCGAATGGCATGAAAGAGAATATGCATGGTCCCGTTATCTCTTCCGGGTCCATTTCGATAGGAGCAGGAAAACGTGTGAGAAAATTGCGAGATGTCAAAAAGAGAGATACCACAAAAACCAAGGTATGTTCGTCCTATGTAAGTGTGGCTTTTAGAGCCTTCTCTGAAATGTGATTATAGATTTGTTTTATTTCCCCTCGTCCAGATACAGATCACGAATCCCCAACTCCTAAAATTCTCCCTGAAACACCGTCAAAATCCAATATAAAACGTATAAGGCTCATTGTACGCCGCCCGCCGCCCCAATTCTCAAACCCTAAACAAAAACCATCCCCCTCGAAGTTCAATTCTTCATTGCATGACTTCTTGTCCTCTTACGTCAGCGTCCAGGGAGGACAAAACGCTAAATCGAAAGCCCTTGAGCAAGAAGCTATCAAAGAAGCTAACCTCCGTGCAAAAGTTGCAAAACTGCGTCGCGACGGCCGGTTTATTCCTCAGCGAGAGGTCAAAGATGACGATTCAGATATTCTCGACGATGCCGACTATGTTAGTCCTGAACGGACATCGAAGGATCAATGGGATGCGGTTGTAGAAGATGCCATTGCTAGGTATCAAACAAGACCAAAACGAAGTATTGCCAAACAAGTTACGAGCTCTATAGCATCAAAAATGCAGGCATATTTCGATAATTTGGAGGCGAAGAAGCTCAAGGCCAAGGAAGCAGAGGAAAAGAAATTGAGAATTCTCGCCAAGTCAACAATGAGAATGGTGATAGCAGAGTGGAAGAAGGCTGTGTTCCATATCCGAGATAAGCAACGATTGGTGGAGGAGGAAGAGGAAAGGCGGTTGGGCCGTGCACACCTTGATGCGATCCTAAGCCAATCGGGACAAATTCTGGAGACACAGCAAGAAGACCTCAGCAAAAGAGATGTGTATCTTTCGCGAAGCCAGTCGCGCAGCGTTGGGGAATCCGATGTTGATTCAGATACTGACCTAGAAGGAGAAGGGATGGATGGTGGCCGTAGTGAAGAAGCAGGAAATGTAGATGGAGCTGGATTTGAATCTGGAGAAGAGTTGGACGAACTAATGGACGGTGGCTCCTTTATGATAGTTGATAACACCGCGACAGAAACACCAACACGATCAGGAACACCTTCGAGCAGCATTTCGGGTATACTGGAAGCTGGCGACGACGCTGAAGAAGGGTTGACTACCCATTTGTTAAGCGGGTATCCTGCTATTGAGGAGGATCCTGGTGCAAATCTCGACTCATCATCAGCGGTTGATTTGGACGACCTTCGTCATCCTGATCCCGAATCATCTCCTGTCCGCCAAACTTCCAACAGCGTCCCCATTGAAGGTGGTGTTGCCCTGAATAGTATCAGTGACGACATACTTTTGGCTGATGCAGACTCCATTTCATCACCCTTACCCGCTGTCGAAATTTCTCTTGAAGATCTGCCCTGGCACTCTGAAAAGGAGGCAGATGAACAGGAGGCAGATGATGAACCCGTGAGTTTCGAACGACGGGCTTCAGCCGAAGCTGGGAACGATGAGGTCGGGGCCCTAGATGTGCCCCCTTCTGGTCAGGACACCGAAGTTGTTGGAGATTCAGGCATACCCGAAGTGGATGATCTTTTTTCGGAAGAAGGTTGTCAGAAACAAGGGGAACATGCAGACGACGGAGCCGAGACATGGCAGGAGGAACAGGAAGATGTTCAAATACCTGAACACCTCAAACCGTATGCTGTTGCACCAGTAAAGTGGGACCCTGACAAGAAGATAACCCCTCCACTTCTGCTGCGCGGTGTCCTTCGTCCATATCAACAATCTGGTCTAGAATGGCTTGCAAGCTTACATACAAATAAATTGAATGGTATTTTGGCTGACGAGATGGGACTTGGGTGGGTATTTCTTTTGCGACTATCGGTCACAATTAAACTGAAAACTGAGTAGTAAAACCATCCAGACGATCGCCCTCCTCGCACACCTCGCCTGCGACATTGGAATATGGGGTCCACATCTTATTGTAAGTCAATTTGCAAGTACTGTCTTCCGTCACTCTTCTTGACTTTTGTTAATACAGATTGTCCCTACCAGCGTACTGTTGAACTGGGACATGGAATTCAAGAAGTTTCTTCCTGGTTTTCGTATTCTCAGCTATCATGGCAGTACGAAGCGACGAAAAGAACTACGCCAAGGTTGGAATGATAAACATCATTTCAACGTCTGCATCACGTCTTATGCTCTCGCAAGCCGGGATGCACATATCTTTAAGCGCAAAGCATGGTATTATATGATCCTGGACGAAGCCCATATGATCAAAAATTTCAAGTCGCAGCGCTGGAATATTCTTCTCATGTTTCGGTCGTATCGACGTCTCTTGCTGACTGGAACCCCACTTCAAAACAACCTTACAGAGCTATGGGCTTTGTTGCAATTTTTGATGTCAGGTGCAAACTTCGCCAACCTGAAAGAGTTCGGAGAATGGTTTTCTAGTGTGTTCATTCTTGCTCTTATTTTGAATTTTTTTTATCTTTGTCTTTCAGACCCTCTAGAGAAGGCCATCGAAATGGGAAACATCCACGATGATGAGACTCTGCAACGTGTCTCGAAATTACACACTGTCCTTCGACCATACCTACTGCGCCGACTGAAGCGTGATGTCGAAAAGGAATTACCGAGCAAATTTGAGCATTTAACGCTATGCCCATTATCGAAGCGACAACGTTTCCTTTACGACGAGTTTATGTCAAGGGCACAAACAAAAGACGCGTTAGACTCAGGCGTTTACCAAAAAATTGCCAACATTCTGATGCAGTTGCGGAAGGTCTGTAACCACCCCGACCTTTTCGAGGTGCGACCCATTGTGACTCCTTTTGCCCTAACTCGGTCTGCCATTGCCGACTACGAGATCAAAGAATTGCTCATTCGACGCCAAGTTTTGTACGAAGACGACCAAACGTTAAGTCTCGATGTCCGTTTCATCGATCGGCAAAATGTGTCACTTCTGCAAGCCGTGGAAACTAGGCGACTGGATGCTTCCATCCATTTGCCTCATTTCGGTGAAAATGTTCCTGAATTGCCGATCAGGGATACACGGGTAATCCAGGGTTTTCTCGAATTTTCAACTTCCCTGAAACGAGCTGAAAGCATCGCCCGATGGACATATATTGGTTATCTCAACAGGTTGCGGTGCAGCCGTATGCCAATCTATAGCGAGGAATGCCTGTCCATTGTCAACCGAATGACAACCCGATTAATACCCTCGTCGAATCTTGAACCTCGTTTCAACTGCATGGATAATGTCAACCGAGTTAACCTCGCTATCACCTCATATTCCGCTCGAGCCCAGGCGATGGCCGAAACTATAAACATTTTTGCTTTTGCCATCCCACCCGTGGCAGCCCTGGATTTGCCATATTTTGCTCTAGTGGGGTATACAGAAGTTATCCGGCAACAACCGCTGGACTTCGACCAGCCTCTGCACGCTGCGGCCGTGAAACTACAAATAGCATTCCCCGAGCCTGCTTTGGTTCAATATGACTGTGGCAAGCTGCAGAAGCTCGCAACTTTACTCCGTGAGAAGAAAACTGGTGGCCATCGCGTCCTTATTTTCACACAAATGACAAGAATTCTGGACATCCTGGAGATTTTTCTCAACTTCCATGGATATCTCTATCTGCGTTTGGATGGTGCAACCAAGATCGAAGATCGTCAATACATTACGGAACGATTCAATGCGGATTCAAGAGTCTTCTGTTTCATTTCATCGTCCCGGTCAGGTGGAGTTGGCATCAAGTAAGGTCAAGTTTTTATATGGTTAGGATTGTGTATATTAATCCATTGCAGTTTGACAGGAGCAGATACGGTGATTTTCTATGACAGTGATTTCAATCCCCAGATGGACAAGCAGTGTGAAGACCGGTTAGTCCACTTCTCTTTTTTGTCAATCTAGCTAAAGCCTTTGATCTAGAGCACATCGAATTGGCCAAATCCGTGATGTGCATATCTATCGCTTTGTGTCACAGTACACTGTGGAAGAAGCCATGCTTCGGAAAGCGAACCAGAAACGCTCACTTGATGACCTCGTCATTCAGAAAGGGGAGTTCGATTGGCGAACACTTTTCAGTGATGAGTCGACTTCCGCTCTGACGAAGGCTCTTGGTGACTACGAAGATGCGGAGGATAGGTTGGCTGCTATCGTGGCTGCTCGTGAAGAGACAAGTCTAGTTGGTGCAGATGATGATGACTTCGATGAGGACGGTGGAGCTGCAGGCGGGTCTGCTGAGAAGTGTGTGGAACCCGGCACAGTGCAGGACGACAATGAGGAAGAGGAACAGGGAGGTACGGTGGTGGATTATATGGTTGCGTATGTTGAGCAGGACTGGGATCACTTCTCTGACTGGAGGGTGTGATCATGTTTAGACGAGGCTGGCTTGTGGAAATCGAGATGCAGGTGATCTATTGCTATACGATAAACTAACAATACTTATACGGTACCAGAATGCTGTAATTGTCCTTGTAGAATAATGTAATAATCTTAAAGAATAGACTAGAAAACAATGAGAGCTTATCAAAACAGGATGAGAAGAGAAAGGATATCAAAGTTATGGTACAAAGGATCCAGTCAATGAATTTAAGAGGGACCTCATGTGACACCTAATGTTCGGATTCAAGTATATGAAGTAACCTGGTCAATTTAGCCTCATAAGGCGCAAACATGGCAACAAACTCGTCGGCATCGTTTGGAAGAGGGCGAATCCTGTCTGTGGGATGCTGACTACTATGCACGGCATCTTCAATAATGACGCGCAAAGAGGCGACAGGAGGTTGGTTTTGATAGAAAGGTGAGATGGGGGATGACGATGATGATGTTGCTGTGGATTGAGTGGGCCCGATTGCCAAGGAAGCGAGAGTAGGCGAGTTAGCAGGGTCGTACTTTATTTTGGGATGCAGATCTTGGTTACTTGATCCCGAAGCTTGTGGTATCGGAGGTTCAGGCGTAACTGTCCCGGCTGGGGTGGGCAAATTTGCAGATGGGGGAAGTGCACAATCAGAAGATCGGTTCGAAGTTTGGACAACCTGAGTTATGTAACCAATCCAAATCTCCACAGCCAGAGATCCGCCTTCGTGCGCTAAGAGCGTCGCCCATGTTTTGATAACATCAGGGGATGGGTTTGGTTGACTTTTTAATAGCACACCGAGGTGTTGCAATGCATCGTTTGAAGAGGAGACCAGCTTCGAAGGGAGCGAAGCTATGCGACAAAAGAAACAAGCTAAGACTGCGCGTCTGGGTCTTAAAAATGGTTAAATCTCACCGAATGCAATATCGCGTTGTTCCTTTTTCCTGCGCCTCTTGAACCAATCGGAAGTGCGTGAGTCAGACCAAAAACCACAACCAGGTAGTTCCTGTATCAATACATTTGAGGATTAACGCATATAATTGGCAGGTAGTGTCACCTTTATCATTCTAGTCAACTCCTTTCTGTCATTGAGAGGTGGCGGTTGCAATAGATTCGATTTTTTTGACCAATATGCTGAATGTTTTTTTTAGCTGCGAGACACCCAGGACAAAATAAAAAAAGAGCTGACCCTCTAGAAGCGCAACACCTCCAGGACCAAGTTTATTGCGAGGTTTTATTGATGGAACTAGCACTGGTGCTGGAAGATCATTCGGTGGCGTGTTTTGCAATGGGGAAGACGTAAAAAGAGATGGATGATCCATGATTGCTTCGATATACTGTGTTGAGCACCCAGAACACACAGATACGCTATGAGTACACCTCTAGCCCTTCGATTTTGACTTCAGCCTTCTGTGCAGTTATAGATTGAAAGGCAAAGAAGCGGGGGAACAAGTCACATCGTTGGTTCTTTATGTAAAAAGAACTGGCGGTCCCATTCCATTCAATGCCGGCCTTAGCCGACCCTGATCCTGAGTAACGTTTGCTTACACTTTTGATAAACATTAATTTAGGTTTTCAACTGCACTTTTGTGAATCTCCTTGGTTTCAATTCGCTACATTGCAGAATATAACAGAGCTGAGTCTGCCATTCTATCCGAGTGGGTTGAGGCCAAAGGTCACCCGTTTGGAGTCAATATTCAGTGGTCACGTGTAATACAAATCTAGATCTCGTGTATGTTTACGCCCTGGAGTTAATTAGGTATCTATCCAATTTTTCGAGTGTCTAAAAAGTCTCCAAAGCTCTCAAAACCATGGAATCGCAGATTTAAGGATGTGACCCGACTCCATACTCTTTCGGGCCGGTGATTGCCACTTGGATCAAACGATGGTTTACGAAATGGAGACTAAGTATCATGTGAATTCATTTGCATCCAAGTCTCGTTTGAAACAAGACTTGGATGCAACTGAAATAAATTCACATGATAGTGCTTAGTTCAGGAACACTCATTCGAAACCCTTAGTGCGTACTCCCGCCTCAATGTCTCGCAATGGCAACAAGAATCCTGTGGGTTTTGCAACCCATGTTATTGCTGGTGGTATTGCTGGTGCATGTGAAGCTGTGAGCCACCTATTTTGCCTTGTGTCGGTTTCTAATCGTCTTGCAGCTAGTATGTCAACCTCTCGATACCATCAAGGTCCGGATGCAGCTCTCGAGGTCAGGACGGACACCAGGAGTATGTGAGATGACTTACGATCACTGGCTGTTACTTATCTCAAGATTTAGACTAAACCTCGAGGTTTCCTTGCTACCGGAGCATATATCGTTAAGCGAGAGACGCCCCTGGCTCTCTACAAAGGTCTTGGTGCTGTTCTCTCGGGCATAATCCCGAAGATGGCGATTCGGTTCGCTAGCTTCGAAACTTACAAAGGTTGGCTGGCTGATAAGAAAACAGGAAAGACCAATATAGGGAGCATCTTTATTGGTGCGAATTCTTTCTTGTAACATGGCATCACACTCACCGGAAACATTCACAGCTGGTCTTGGAGCTGGAATATCGGAAGCTGTGGCGGTTGTAACTCCAATGGAGGTCGTGAAAATCCGTCTACAGGCCCAACAACATTCGCTAGCGGACCCAATGGATACTCCAAGATATCGGAATGCCGCTCATGCGGTTTATACCATCGTTCGTGAAGAAGGGGTGGCCACTCTCTATCGCGGAGTTACACTCACTGCTTTGAGACAAGCCACGAACCAAGGTATTTCAGTACTTGGGTCATGGATTCCATTTGTGGACTCACATCTTTCTTTGGCAAGGTGCTAATTTCACAGCATATCAGGAACTCAAGAAATTATTATACCAATGGCAGCCTACGACATCTGAATTGCCTTCGTATCAACTTATGACCATTGGATTAATTTCTGGTGCCATGGGTCCCTTTACAAACGCGCCTGTCGATACGATAAAGACTCGTATGGATTTCTCTCTTGAGTTCACATTTTTCACTGCTCACATCTATTCAGGTCTGCAGAAAGCCACCTTTGAACCCGGTCAAACTGCACTGCAACGTGTCCTGAACATTGCATCCGACATGTGGAAGAATGAAGGTTTTACATCGTTCTATAAGGGGATTACACCTCGGGTTCTTCGTGTCGCTCCTGGACAGGCTATTGTGTTTGCCGTGTATGAGCGCGTAAGTGAGATAATTGAGAGGATTAGTCCGACGTTGCGGGAGGATGATGGGTATTCGGAATAAAGATGAGGAGGTAGTCTATGTAACCTTTATTTATACTCCTATTAATTATCTCGACCGATTGCTTTCACGAATTGAGCGCACTGAACTCAGTTGGGCAGCTCGCGGAGGTTTCCGACGATGGTACCTTCCTTTCCTCCGGCAATATTTGATCTCCCTCTGGCCCTTGGACGGGACATGGACCACGATCTTGACGAATCCGCCTTGGGTGCCAACGCAAGATCCAAGAGATCAGTTTACTGTAACAATGTTATTGTGTCAACGATGGTCAGGATTGTCGATAATGATCGCCTCCACGTTCTTCGTGTATTCACCTGAACCTCCTCAATGTTAAAGACGTTATATTTATCAAAGAACAAGAAGGCATTTATACAGAAAATACAATTGACGACAATATTTCCCCGACTATCGCATCCTGTCAATGCTTAGGCATCCTTGTTGAACACCCATTAGTGATCCATAAGTTAACTAATATACTGGAACATTAATTATAATGGACATGACGCAGTGTGGACGGTTACTTTCCATGTTAGCAGGTTGGTGTGCCAAAAATAGACACAATTAACCGCATTGACTCATGATCAGTTTTCTCCTAAACCTTCACCAAAAACTTGGATTTCAATTATGACAACTGCTACTGTGACGAGAGTATTGGCGCTGCATGGGTGGGCCAACATATAAACCCATTATATTCGCTGAAAATTCCCCCTTGCCAGGTATTCGCAGAACTCGTTCATTTTCAGTAAACGGGTGAGTCTATATACCCTGGTTTCAAAAGACATTCCATATAAAATTCGCCAAGTTGGGAGCCCTTCGTAAAGAATGTAAAGATATCGAGTTTGGTGAGGGAACTAGTCTGGTTTCTTCGAGTCAAACCACTTTGCTGATCGATACTTAGTCTTTGTGGATGCCCCCCACATTTTACTTCCCGCTGAGCTTGACGCCCCTTCGGAGGAGCTTGCCGCGTTGCAATCCAATCCAGAAACTGCGATGCGAGGCTGGTGGACTGCAAACGAGGACCGTACCAAAGTCACAGGACTTCAGGAGTCCTTGTTGTTTATCAAGGATATATTGAAGAGTCAGAGATTTGATGTCAGTTTGGCTTATTTCCAAGATTGTAATGAATTAACTCGATCGCTTTGCAGGGAATATTTGGATTTAGGCAAGGGAAACCCCTGAATCGGTAGCGTATATCCCTGACCTGTCGTTGCGAACAGTCAAGGAGGTGCTTTTGCAACCTTGATTTCTGCTCTTGTTAGTCAGGATTGATAAATCCTCTTTCATCATTGTGATTGTCATCGTCTTTTCAGCTCGAGCGACCCGATATTCACCCACCATTTCTCGTAGACGGTGAAACGCCGCATCCACCCTTGTATGTCAACAGATTGTTTCCCGATAATGAATTAACCGGATCCTTCCAAGTCAATTCTGTGTCTCGGTGTCAGGATTTAGGGTAATGGACCCCATTTGCAATGCTTTCTATAGCCCAAGCCTTGCAACCCGGACTCTGCATGTTATCGGAAAAACTGACGTCGTCGTCATAGAGGAGAGATCGAGACAACTTGTCGAGGTGTCCGCGAACAAGCGAGTGGAAGAGCACGATGGTGGTAAGCAATTCAATTCGGAAATGGATTTGAATGCAAATATAATTTTATCAGGTCACTTTGTCCCTTCAAAGGGACCCTGGCGTAAATTCTTAGTCGCATTTATGAGGGATCCTACCGGGGCTCATCCGAGTCCATCTCGCAATGGCATGCCAGAATCGGGTCCGTCGTCTGGGACCGCAACTCCTTCTAATGAGTCCGGGATGAATTATCGCCACGCAGTGATTAACGGATTGGTATAGTTTACCCGAGTCAATCATTCCGTCTATCGATTGTTCTTGGTGCCACATTTCCTTTCTACCTGTGACAAGAAGAAGTAGATGTCTAGACCCTTATACGACTGGTTTTAATAGATGATGGATGGTAGAATTTTCCATCAGACGTTGGGGACGCGAATAGCAACACGAATACTCTAATCAGGGCATTGATCTTCTTGCACGAGGCGTCTGTTTTTCTGAGAGAGTTAAGAATGTGTGACGATGTGACGAGTATAGATGGATAACCAGAACTAAATTAAACAGATGTCAACACCGTGCTACCAAGATTATTGACCTTCAAATCACCGACGTCGACCCTCTTTTCCTCAAATCTGTTTGCCTTTTTTCCCCTCGCAATTGGCTCGAAATGTCGGTGTGGAATCCACAACCTGGTGATCTGCAAGAGATTCTTCAGACTCTCCGTCAATCAACAACACCCACACCCAACGTCCAGGAAAACATCACTAAAGTAGGTTGACCGATATAAATGCGAAGGATATTGTTGTGCTTAACTCTGCAACTGTAGAAACTCAACCAATTTACCCGCTCTCCAGAGTATATTGCATATCTCGCGTACATCTTGAACGACTTGACACAAGAAGAGGATCGTATTCGAACGATCGCAGGTTATTTACTCAAGAACAATGCACGTCTCATCATCACTGCGCCAATTGAGGTGGCAGAATTTGTAAAGTCGGCGGTACTCTCTGCCTTCAACAACAGCTCCGTCATGATTCGAAATGCGGCCAGCCAGGATATTGTTGCATTTCTTGGCATCCTCGAGCCTAGAAATTGGCCAGCGTGCCTCCAACATCTTGTTTTGGCTCTAGATTCTCCTGATTCAGATACACAGGAAGTGAGTTCTGTCTTTCCATTCATTTTTATAACAAGTGCCACTTTTTGCTGGAGGGACCCCGGGTTTCCGTCAAAAAAACGCGTTACTTGAACCTATTGTACCTCTGATACTCATGTTTATTTGATAGGGCGCTTTTAACGCGTTGGAGAAAGCCTGCGAAGACTATCCTCGCAAATTAGACATCGATATCAACGGGACACGTCCTCTCGATTATATGATCCCAAAATTCCTTTCGCTCAGCGAGCACCCATCTGCCAAAATGAGGGCACACGCCATTGCCTGTCTTTCGTTCTTTGTTCCTGTTAACTGCCAGTCACTTTATGTCCATATCGACTCATTTATTGCTTGCTTGTTCAAACGAGCTTCGGACGAAGACCCTTCAGTACGCCGCCATGTGTGCCAAGCTCTTGTTCTCCTCCTTGCCGCTCGTCCTGAAAAGCTAATGCCGGAAATGTCTAACGTGGCGCAGTACATGCTCTACTCGACGAAGGACAAGCACGAGAATGTGGCACTCGAAGCGTGCGAGTTCTGGCTTACGTTTGCTGAAGACCAAGAGTTGGCACCTTACTTACACCCGCTACTGGACCAAGTGGCTCCGACATTGCTTGATTGCATGGTATATGGCGAAGACGATCTGTTATGGTTGGAAGCTGACGCTGCTGAGGATAACGCCAGCGTTCCTGATAAAGACTCGGATATCAAACCTCGCCATTATGGGGGCAAAACTCATGGTTTCGAAAGGGAAGGTGGACCTAGCGAGGATGG
>Ga0307507_10004192_pt1 | contig 26090 bp, 5 predicted proteins | sample 7_EM_MG_FD_207223 | JGI IMG/M metagenome (GOLD analysis project Ga0307507, IMG submission 207223) | Populus trichocarpa ectomycorrhiza microbial communities from riparian zone in the Pacific Northwest, United States - 7_EM | ecosystem: Host-associated > Plants > Roots > Unclassified | place...
CCAGTTCCGGGTTGCAAAGGAAATAGTAATAGAGGGCAAAGGGGCGAGTTATAGGCGCCCCCTAATAACTCTATAGTAGTAGAGTAAAGTTTGCGATACTAGCGCGTCCGTAGGCTTGTTACAGCAGTAGTGGTTTTTAAGGAGGTCAAAAAGTAAGGTAGAAGAGTACTACTGGTGACTTATAGGCGCTAAGTAGGCGAGTCCCAAAAGGCGGGGAGATGGATTACGGAGTTTTCTTAAATAGAGTTTTCTCCCTATATGTAAATAAGGAGTAGTCCGCGTGGGCCCAATAGGGATCCGAATCGGACGTTAAGCAATAAATAATAATAATTAAATTAATAAAGTAAAAGCCGTTGCTATTATTAATAATTATAGGAGTGTAAGGGGACTTTATAGACAGGGGGCTATAAGGACACGATTGTAGAACAGGATAGATTGGTAAGAGAGACAAATCCCTAAGGAGGTAAGGCCTCTAGGATCGTGGAGACTATATACTACGGGCACGTGCCTCTGGCACATAACCGGCGACTATCTAAGGGGCGTCCAGAGGTTGTCCTAAAGGCAACCTAAGGTGTCTGCAATAATATCCCTTACATTACCCCCCCCCTTCTTGCGGTCGGCCCCCAATCACTATTACCTTATAGTAGGGAGATTATAAGGGCTCGTCCTAGAAGGGGTTTGGAGAGATATTAGGGAGATGTTAGTATGCCGCTATATATTATCTATCTATCTAACCCCTGCTTTAAACTCCTAAAAACCTTAATAAGGAAAAAACATAACTAGAGAAAAGATGTAAGGATTGCTAGGAGACCCCTTAGAAGCCTACTAGAAACGTACTAGTAACTACCTAGGCTAACTTAAGGATTTTTATACAACTTTACTTCTAAGCCTTTATGCCAGTCTGTAATTAATCGCAAGTATTATAGGCAATTTGGTGTTCCTAATATGGTTCTATAGGACCTTTTAGTATGGGATTTAATGTATAAAGCCTTGGCTTGCTATTATCTTTAACCTTTAAGATATTAATCTATAATTCTTTCTTATTGGTTCTATGCTATATATTTAGCGTAGCTCTACTACCTAGTAAACAGAAGGGACACTTTACAATAGCGCCTTTAGCTATTATACAATTTGTTAAGAACGTCTATAACGTTATTCTTTAATACCGTAGTATCATTTTAGGTATAATTTCACCTATATGCGTCTATAATTAATATCTTAATTGCCTTCCCTAGCCGCGTAATTAGTTTTTATAAGGAAGTAATAACTAAATAGTTTATACGCGTGTTTCCTTTCTTTTAAATTGCGCTATTATAATAGAGTTATATCGGCAAGGTTATAGCTATTCACCAGAAGGGTATTAGGAGGTAAAGTATAGAGATACCTTGTATATTAAGCTGCTCCTTTTCTTCAACACCTCACTTTCCATTATCGCCCTTCGTCCAAATTTGGACGTATCTTGAATATATTATTAAGATTTTCTTTTTTTTCTATTATCAATTTAATATGCCTCTTTATTCTCCTACTAACTGCTCTTCTAATCCAATTCCATAGCGTATTCTGGCCCTGCTGCTGTATATAGAACCCCAACCTCCGCTAACCCACAACTGGTGCTGGTCCTGCCTGAATGACTTTATATACACGTCCTTAAAAGACCAGAAGTCTAATAAGAAGATTTTGGATGCTTGCAATAAGACCTACTGCGTAAGGTCCAACACCTTTAGTCCTTGTGATTAATGCATGCGTACTAAGAGCGGTAGTTATGTTAAGGTAAGCTTTCCTATCCTTAATAGGTTTCTATTGCTAACTTTAGGCTTTAATATAGCCTAGGCCTAAGTGGCGACGATTCTTTAATGTCCTTAATTACTATATTGCCTAGGCTCTCTTTTATTCTAGCGCTAATGCTAAACGTCTAGGTTGAATTTAAGACTATGTCACAGCTATTTATACTGTCTATAATTCTTAGTAAGCCAGCCAGTAACGCCTAATAAGGGAGCAAGGTTGGTATACTAAGGATAGGGTGAAGGATGGGGGTAATAAGGAGAAGGTTGCTGTTTACTACAAAAAGGAGTTCGCGCATACGCGTTAAGTTTTAAAAGAGTATAATATAATGCGGTATTAGGTAGGTTACCTTTTGGGTACCTAGTAGATAGGTAACTAATAATTGCTATAGCAAGGTCTTAGTAGTTCTGGTCTTTGATAGCTAGCCAATATCTCTATTTATTCTGGGCTTAAGCGTGTCTTTATTAACTATAAGCTTACGCCCTAAGAACTTTATTGGTATTAGTTTGGGCCTAATATTAGTATTAAGCATTTAAGGATCTCTGCTCTATCTATACCTTATTGGCCTGCCCCTGTTTTTATACCTACCTGTACTTTTACTAAGGGATCTAGATCTAGATCTTATTCCCATTAGCCATTACTTGGTAGGCCGATAGATACTGATCCTGCACCTAGGGATAAGGCATAGTGGCTTTTAATTTAGGCATTTAGGATTAATTTTTGTATATAGTAGTAATTAGAAAGGCCTTATAAAGCATTTAGGAAGGTATAGGAATACTATTCCTAATATAAACTAATAAATAGGAATATAATTCTAGCAAAATACCCTATTAATTCTATGCTATGTAATTGGGCCTAGACAGAAGTTCTTTTCTAGTAGTGGTCTGTGCTATGGCTCTAGTAGATTTACGTGAAATACTAGATGTATATAGGCCATGGATAGGGGTAGCTGGAGATAGTAGGCTAGCTTGCCAATTCGTTCCTTAATTTAGAAGGGACCTAGGTATCTTATATTAAGCTTCTTTAATGGTCAACGGGTCTTAATATTTGTTAAACGTAATAGAACCTTATCACCTACGCCGAAATACTTGTCCTGGTGTTTGTGGTTATACTAAAGTCTCTGCTGCTCTTACATATCTTATAGGCTCTGCTTTATATGCTTCCATTACTTTTTCTATTCCTTAAGGTATCTTTGTACTCTCTAATGGATGTCCTTGGACTTCCTGGTAGGATCCTATAATTAATTATGCGGCCTTAGCTAGTAATTGTTGGGTATACTATTAAATCCTAATAGTTGGACGCTATAGGTAATCTAGATTAGTGCAAACTAATGCAATATATATTGTTTTGAGTTATAAGCGTACTCCGCGTATAGAAGTAGCTTGTACTAATTGTCTTACTAGTAGTTTAAATATATTTGCAGATATAACTCCAATTCCTAGTTCTGGTGTTCTATTTGCCTATCTGTCTGTAGATGGAAAGCCGTACTATAATAGTGGTCTATCTTTAAATAAAAGTATAGATCTGACCAGTACTGGCTTATAAAGACGCTGCCCCTATTAGTAATAATAGAGTGTGGTTAATCTACTTTAAGAAAGCATTTCTCCTTAATTAGGTTTATAAGCGCTTATATATTAATTATTTTATTAATAGAAAGGTATTGGACGTACTTTAAAAACCTATTAATAAGTACTAGGACCGAATTATATATTTATTCTTACCCATCTTTTAAGAGTAGAAGATCCGTAATAAAGTCTATAGCGTAATATTGTAATGGAACCTTATAGCAAGAACTACGGTGGGTCCTGTTATTGGGCCGGGTATGTAGATATAAACAGGTTAACAACATAATAATAACTGGTGGAGTGGTTGCCTAATAGATTAACTCCAATTATATTCTAAGATTTACTATAAGGAGAGAACTATCTACGGTAGGGACTGAGGTCCTTTAAATACACAACTATACGCCTAAGAAATCCTCTCTTATACATAAGGTACGTGTTATACGTATTATACATAGACGTATACTATATACACTGCATACACCGCGTATAATATTATATAACTCGCTTACTATTCCTCATCACATAGTTCCACCGGCTCCATTCTAGACTGTGCCTATATTAACTAACTAGCTTTCGCCGACTCTTCTCTAAGTAGTTATAATATTGTACTTAAGCTATCTGTAATACTATCCCCCTTCTCTTTATTTTCGTCCTTAAAGATTCCTAATATCTCTAAGTTGTCTACTAGAGGTATAATGTCCGTTTAATTAATCTGGTTAATATTTTTACTTATTATACCTAAAGCATCTCCTTCTTTATAAGCGTAACGTTATGCTCGTACTATTGCTGCTATACTATTGCTTAGTGAGATTATGCCATCTCTATGTTCTTGTTGTGCGAAAAAGGGGTTAGTTTATATTGCGCTAGCGAGTCCTTTATCTTAATAACCGTCCTCTTATTTAGAGTGCACTAAAGTAAATATTTAATTGTCCTATGACGTTTGCTCTATCTCTAACAGTAAGTGTACGCGTTCTATGACTCTTAGTAGTCTTTAAGTTCCCTAAGTAACTTATTATAGGGTCTCATGTTTAGTCTGTTATTAAAAAGCTTAAGTTAGAGCTAGCCGCTACTCGCGCTAAACTCTACTAGTCTTTAGAAGAGACTACTCTAGCCCTTAAGGCTTAACGTCGCTCCTTTAAGGTTTAGTAGGCTACCTTTACTCAGTTAACCTGTCTTAAGAAGGTTTATAAAAAGGTTCGTTTTAAAGAGTAGAAACTTATTTAATAGGGTCTGTCTAAGCTTGGTAATAAATGAGTAGAGTTTTTAGAGAAGGAAACAACTCTAAGTAATGTAGTAGTTGCTCCTCTTAGGTCCTCCTTAGGTAACTCGTCCCTTAGCGATCCTTTTTTAATACTCCCTGACCTGCTTTTTTTTAATACTCCTATACATTTTCTATAGCGTTCTCTAGGTTGCTTAGTAGTTCCTAGGTAGTCTTACTATAGCCTATCTACTTTACTTTATACTACGTTTCGTTATCTATATCCTTATGACTAATAATCTTCAAAACTTGCCATTTGTCTTCTTTTTACCCTCTATACGTATCTGCCTTATAGACTAGTGGCTTAATATTTCCGTGTGCTGGCTCTAGTATTGCAATATACTGTATAGGGTAAATTTTTATTTTAGCTGGTAGGTTTAACTTAAACGTAACTAATAAAATCTTTTATATGATTTTAAAAGGTCCTAGTCTAATATGGTTTAACTTCTTACTTAGTCGTCAACTCTTGAAATTTTTATATAGTAGCTATACTTTATCTCCCTTCTTAAGATCTGGTCCCTTAGATCTCTTAGCGTCATAGTACCTTTTTATTTGCTCTTATACTAGTTTAGCTATTTCCTTAAGGTCTATATAAAGATTTATTAAAGTCTTCATTCTTTCTTTAGCTATACTACTCGTCTTCTTTACTTAATATGGCGATAACAATAATCTTAGCTTGTATCTATAATTTGCCTTAAATAGTAATGTTCCTATTCCTTCTTATAGTATTATATTATACGCAAACTATATAACTAGTAATAATAATACCTAATTATTTTGTATATAATTAATATAGTGCCTTAAATACTGTTCTAGTGTCTAGTTTAATCTTTCTATTTGTCCGTCCGTCTACGGATAATACGCTGTTAAGGTTACTACGCGAACTCCCTATTCCGCCAAGAATACCTTTTAGAATGCTACTATGAATCTCGGATCTCTATCTAATATAATCTTACTTAGTGCTCCGTGTTTTATGAATACTTCCTTAATATAGATTTTAGCGACATTTTCTGCTAATATTTCTTCTGTATATACTATAAAGTATCCCTACTTTGTAAGCTTGTCCACTATTACTAAGATTATATCATAATCTTATCCTGTAATAGGATCTTTTAACTTTAGTAACTTAATAATAAAGTCCTATAATATAACTTCCTATAGTCTTTCTAGTGTTTTAATAGGTTGTAGCCCTCCGTATAGCTTATGCCTCGTTAGTTTATTTTTTTAGTAATCTAAATATTCTCTTATAGCTTGTCTCGCTAGTCCCTAGATTCCTTAAATAATATACTCCTCTTAAAGTCTTAATACTAAGCCTATAGCTCTGTTATATTCTTAAGTTAGTCCCTTATAGAATAACTTAATAAACTCTTTTGTAATAGACCTTAGAATATAGGTTGCTTCTCTATTCTTATACTATTCTATATTTGGATCCTCTGCCTATACCTCTTAGATCTTCTATGTCTAATCACTCTCTAGTAATTTATGGATCTAGCTTTCTCTTGTTGCTATTATTTTAGGGTAATTATACCTAATCAGTCTGTCTTAATTCTTTCGTAATAAAGCCCCTAACGGCTTTTTGTTATTTTATAGTTTAGCTTTCCTACTTAGAGTATCTGCTCATGCATTGTCTATACCCTTAGTATACTAAATTTCGAAATGGTATTCTATAAGCATTTCCGCCTATCTAACCTATCTTTGGTTAAGTTCCTTTATTATTAGGAATCCTATAAGGTTCTTATAGTCCGTTTTAACCATAAATGGTTTCTCTATGCCTTATAAGAACGCTCTCTATTTTTTTAATACTGTAACTATACCTAACAACTCCTTATTATAGATATTATAGTTTAGTTCTGGTGGTATTATCTTTTAACTATAATACGCTACTAGGTGCTATGCGTCCTAATGCTTTTATAGCAAACATACTCCTAGTGCAAAGTCTAATACATCTATCTTAACAACCGTTTCTAACTTTAGTTGGTAGATCTTAAGGATTAGTTCCTAGGTAAATAACTCCTTAAGTTCCTTAAATAGTTTCTTTTGCTTATTTCCCTATACCTATAGTTCCTCTTTCTTTATTAGCCTTATAAATAGTTTAATACTCTTTAACCATTATACTATAAACCTCCTATAGTAGTTGCAAAACCCTAGAAATAATCTTAACTGCGTAACGTTCTCTAGTTCTTGCTAACTTACTATGGCTTCGACTTTCTTTAGGTCTATACTAATTCTTGCTAGTTTAATAATAAATCCTACAAAATCGGTCTTTCTTATAAAGAACTCGCATTTCTTAATTACTACTAGTATCTGTTCTTCTTATAGTCTCTCTAAGACCCATTTAACGTGTTCTTTATGTTATTTCTTACTCTCTAAGTAGATAATAATATCGTCAAGGTATGCTATAACAAACTTATTAAGGTATTCTCTTAATATACTATTAATTCGCTTTTAGAACGTCGCTAGTGCATTTATAAGCCTAAACTGCATAACTAATAGCTTATATAGTCCTTCCTTTAACCTAAAAGCTGCTTTCTATTTATCGCCTTCCTTAATCCTAATCTAATAGTACGCCTATCTCAGATCTATCTTTATAAAAATCTTTACATTGCTTATCCCGTCTTAGATTTCGCTAATTAAGGGTAAAGGATACCTATCCTTTCTAGTAATGCTATTTAACTATCTATAGTCTATACACATCTTAAGTTTTCCGTTTTTCTTTAGGATAAATAGTACTAGATATCCTGCTAATAACTGCAATAGTCTGATATATCCCTTTCATAAGTTCTCTTAGACAAACTCTTTAAGTGCTACTAACTCAGTTTTAGTAAGCTTATAGATTAGAAAGAACCTTGGACTAGTTCCCTCTTTTAACTCTATTTTATAGTCCTATGCTATATATTCTAATAGCTTTTTACTTTCTAGTAACCATAACTTTTTACTATACTTATAGTATCTCTTTGGTACATAACTTAAGCCTCGCTCAGTCTCTTCGTATATCGCTCTAACTTGGTACTATACTAACTTAGTTTACTGTTATATCTTATATTATTAAGTATCTCTAATATCGACCTAACCTATAACCTAATCAATCTTTGGATTATATTCCTATAACTAAGGCATTCCTAATATCGCCTCGTCTTTTCCTAACAGTAAGATATTAAAAGACATTCTAACTAGTCTCTCTTTAATAGTTAACTAAATAGGTCCTATTTTAAAATTAATAATGCCTCCTCTATAGGCTATCTAATCTCCTAAAATTGTTATAAGTAGATATAGGTGTTCCTTTTGTCTATGTAGTAACCCTATCCTTTTTACTACTACTAGTAATATATGGTTCCTTATTACTCTACTATCTATTAACGCTTTAAACTATTAATCTTACTACTTAACTCATAAGTTTAGGTGTCGTCCTTAGACTCCTTTAAGGGTCTAAGGCTCTACTACTAGTTCCCTCTAGTCCTGTAGGCCTCCCCTTTTCCTAACTATTAGCTGCTAGATCCTGCTTATACTTAGTTTACTTTTAGCTAATACTTAGTTTATTTCTTTTCCTCTATATACTATAGATAAGTGTTCTCTAGGTAGTCCTACTACTATTATCCATTTAGGTATTCTTCCGTAAGGAATCTTCTAGGTTAAAGTATTAGGTCCCTTTAACTCTGTACTTTAACTAGGTGCTATTTATATATATACTTAGCATCTCTAAACCGCTTTTCTTCTGGTGCCCAATATATCCTTACTAAGTATTTCCAGTTTTTATCTTTTAGTGCCCTATGCATATTATATACGTTATCCACATAAGCTATCCACAATAGTGTATAATGCGCTAGGTGACTTAGGTTAACTCTTAGTTCGCTTTTATCCTTAAGTTTAAACCTATACCTAGTTAACCTAACTACTGGTATTTCCGCTATGGGTACTAAAATCTATTATTCTCCTCTCTAATCCCTGGATCCTTCTTCTAGGTTCCTTAATATTATAATTAGTGCTCCTTTAATATAATTTATGCGTTTCTCCGTAATGGGTTGGTTTTAGACAACTTTTTTATCTAGCTATATATAAAAGTCTTCCCATTTATTATTATGTCGTTGCCTATACCACTTTCCGTACAACTAGTTTAGTATATATAGTCTATCTATAAGAAAGTACCTTATTATCGCTACGTCGTGATATCCTTTAGTATGTCTTTCTTTAAATCTAACTAGAATATCTAGATCCTCTTCTTATTCTAGTTTATCCAACCACTTTACTCTAGGTGTCCCTGTACTAGGCCTATTAGTGACTCTTTATACGGGTGCTTTATCCCTTATACGACCTAGCATAGCTAACCTCTTATCTAGCTTTTGCTCTTGCTATATAATAATTCTTTATCTAAACTTATCTATAGTTTCCTGTTTTCTGTGTCTTATAGCTAGATCCTTAAAGTCGTCTTACTTTCTAATCTTAGTATCGACTTTTTAATCTTTAGGCTGAACACTATATTTACCTAGAATTACTATAGTCCTTATTCGTTTCTTAAAATCTTGGCTTCCTAATAACGTTCTTATTCATTCCCCAAACTTGTAGTTCTTGAACTTACGTCCTATACTTATTTATTTATTACTAAACTGAGTTGCTGCTCTTTCCCATCGGTTTTTGTTTGTTATAGGCTCTTAAGCTATCCTTGTCGCGTCCTGCGAGTCTAGAGCTTTCCTTATCTCTTTTTAAGAATCTTAGACCTATGGCCTTTTGCCTTTTATAAGTGGTAAGCTAGCACTAGCAGTTGTCTGCTTGCTTAATTATCTCTAGATATTGCTCCTTCCATCTTATAAAGCGATGGATGCTGTATCTAATGGTGTTATGATACCTATTACTAATCCGCGTTTTATAGTGGTTTCAGTCTCTGCTTCTGTTGCGTTATTAAGGTGTAAGTGCTCCTAGTTAGCCTTATTTTCTTCCTTATTACTATTAATTAATAAGTACTCTAACTCTATTGTTATTATTACTAATCTTTATCCGTATGTTGCTTTAATATCTTAATCTAGCTTATAGAGTTAATCTTATTCTTTATCTAACTCTCTAGTTCCTTTAAGCCCTCTTGACTCTAGCTCTTACGGCTAATAGCTTACGCCATACTTAGCGTCCTTATAAATTCGGCATGCGTTATTATAATAAAACGCAAAGTGTTTAATTAAACACTCCTTAGTCCCGCGTAATATCCTTATATCTGTATTATCGTACTTTAACGACCTAGTGCCCTTTACCGCGTAGTTACTCTAACTACCTCTATAGTCTCTAGCAAAATAACCTTGTTTTCCATAATTTATGCAAGCTCTATCTTTAAACTATTTTTCTTATTATAGAGTCTACCTAAACGACTTCTGCTACTAAGATCTTTGGTTTAGCCTCTGCTCCTTAGTCCTATAATCACTCAATCCTTAACCTCTAGGTTTCTATCCTATGCGCTATTAAGAAAGGCGTATGCACAAGCGAACCAACTAGAGTCTCTAGATTAAATCAAGTCTTGGCAAAATAAAGTCGTAAATTTAATTAACGAGTTAAAGCTCTAAATCATTATAATAAAGTTCAAACTTGATATATAATTGACTCTATCATGTTCTAATTAGGCTAAGGTGTTCCTACTAACAAGGTCCTTCTTTATAGAGGGGTATATTGCATAGAGCACAGCCAAATTAAGTCCTTGGAGGACGACGTCGTCTTGCCCACTCCTTGCTACCGCGAGGTTTCTGTATTGTATTTACTGAAAGCTTTATAAGAGGCTTCCTTTTTGCTTGCTTATTTATACCTCTTCTACCTATAGCTATACAAGCTGCACAGCTTGGCTTCTTAGGAAATAGCTAAATAGGCCCTTGCCCATGTTCCTCTGCAGGCGCCTTATGAATATCCTTATCCTCCACTGTAGCAGACGGGCCGGGTGGTTTAGTAAGACGTTCACCGTATTCAAATAAGGCACTAACGAGGTCTTTACAGAAGGCTTTATGGGCGCTATAGGTGGGCTAATGGCCAGGAACTGATTTAGTAGAGAGTTTATAGCAATTAGCAATAGTTATATTAAGAAGAAAGTGGTAAAGAGACTTCTACGACTTTAAGTGCGTCCTCTATGTGTTGTAATAAGACCTTAGTTAATCGGCTTAATTAACGCCGCCTATAAAGTGGTTGTACATATTAATGAACTGCGGTATTGAGAGCTTCTTTATAGCGTTGTTTCCAAAGACTTTGCGTGTTTGTTGGGCTCTAGATGCTATAGCAGCAGGACGTCGTCGCGTTTGTTAAACCTTAACTCTACCTGATGATGTATAACGTTACCATCCGTAGAGCCTCATTTTTTTTTAGTAGTAAACGTACCTAAATCAACCGTACTTATAAAGAGTACTATATTGGCGTCCTTCTAGGCAAACTCTATAACAGAGCCATCTTTTAAAAGCCTCCCGTATAACTTCCCCCATTTAATCTGCCCTAAATGTACTAATTTGAGATCTGCGAGCGACCGATTAATATGCTCAGGAGGATTATTTTTAGGGTGTGGAGCTGGCTCTGTTCGTTCGGCTTCCCATTCATTAACTACCTCACGTCTCGTTTTGGTCGTTCGTACGGTTCCTGTAGCTCCAATTCCTTCCTTACAAAGCTGATGAAGTAGCTTAACACTTATAAAAAGATTATCCAGCCATATAATATGCTTGTTCTTATTAAAATATCATTTGCCATTAAGTTCCTATAGCAGAAGGTCCAATACTACCGCCTGTGTCTTAGAAAAGCCCTTATCCTTTATCTAATACTCGTCTAAATCAATAGGTCCCTTTTTGTCGCCCTTTGCATGCCAAAGCCAGTCTAATATATAGCCCTAATTGGCTACAACCCATACTTTAAAGCCTTCTGGTGTTGGCTTGCTTGGAATAGTAACTGTTTTAAAAGCTTGGCCAGTAAATTAAATAACTATCTCGTTAACGGCAAGGTAGGTTCCAGGCTTCTAATAGAGCCGAAAACGGTCACGTAGGGTGTCGCTGAGTGTAGCAATCTTATTGAAAGGAGACTCTTTTATCTCGTCACCGGGAAGCTTTGGTGTTGATATATAAAGCTTTAAATTAATCTGCTGCCACCGATCCTTGCTTATATTCTCCCTTACTATAAAATGGTTAACTCCCTTCTTGCGGGTAGTTGTCCAATATTCCTTAATGTCTCTTTCTGGTGATAGGCCCATATGAATTGTTACTACTAAGAATGTAAGAAGCTCCTTTGGAGAGGTAGGCTTCCGTTTTTAAGGCCTTGTAACCTTCCTACTTTTGTCCTTATATTCTCGGTAAGGGTGAAGTCTTATATACTTGTTTATATGTGCGGCAAGCTCTTTAAGTAAATCGTCCGTCTATATAAGCCTAAATAATGCAAGAGGATTGGTAGGATTAACGTATGGTGGTAGATTTGGTGCGCCATTGGTGTACGGAGAGTTAATAGGAAAGGGGTTAAAATTGAGCAGTGGCCAGGGCTCGGGTGGTGGAATTTTGGCCTTCTTATGCCTTGGAATAATATATTAATTAGGTTTAACAAAGTCCGCATCATTAGAAGTACGTTTATGGCCTATTATGGTGGTTTAATTAATATGCAAAGTTATATTGATACTACGGCGGAGACGCGTGTTAATGTTTTGGTGTTCGCGCACGGGCCTCTTTTGGCGTACGCCTCAACAGCGCATGGGATAGTTTCTTTATCCATCTCTTAGATTCTTTAGTACCGCTCATGTCTATTAGCTCTACGCCATTCTATGGTTTTTAGCTCTATGTTTGCCAATACGTGCTCTACGCCTTATATAACTGTGGAACTCTATCTTGCCCTTTCTTAGCTTGTTCCCTTTAATAGATCCTATTATTGATCTTTATTAACTAATCTATTAAGTCTTGTAGACTTTCCGCATCTTCTATTAGGATAATTACGTCCTAGACTTTAGCCTTAAGTCCCTATTTATACTGTGCTATAAGCGCCTTGTCGTTCCACTTAACCTGCGTTGCAAGTGTCTAAAACTGTGTCGTATACTTAATTGCTGAAGAACGTTATACCAAGTTTTAAAGCTTCCGTTCTGCTATAGTCGATGCCTCTAGGTCTCTAAATGTCTATATTAGTCTTTCCGCGAACCCGTTCCAACTGGTAAACATAAATTATACGTCTTGGTTAGTAGTTGTTATACCGCTAACTTATATTTCTATAAAGTAAGGTTCAAACTATTCCAGTGCTCTTCCTATTAAGAACAATCCTGCGTACGCCACTTAATCTATAGGTGTTGCCAACTTTGCTCCTTCCTATATAACCTTAAAGTGCATTTACGTAAGGAATCCTTTAAGTTTTAACCTTTCTCCTAAGAATTATTTAATTAACGGTAACTTAACTTTTACTACGCCAATTCCATTAATGCATTCCTTAAGTATCCTACTATTATCTAATAAGCGATTAACCATTTCCTATAACTGACCTCTCGTGACTACTTATAAGTCCGTATCTGCTATACTGGTGTCTCCTAATCCTAAGGTAGTTGTTGCCGTTAATGGCATTGTAACTAGTGCTTTAGGTAGTATATTATTCGACTTTATTTAATACCGTAACTTTGGTAGTAAATATGTAACGGAACCTTGTAGCAAGAACTACGGTAGGTCCTATTATTGGGCCGGGTATGTAGATATAAATAGGTTAATAACGTAATAATAACTAGTGGAGTAGTTGCCTAATAGATTAACTTAAATTATATTCTAAGATTTACTACAAGGAGAGAACTATCTACAGTAGGGACTGAGGTCCTTTAAATACACAACTATACGCCTAAGAAATCCTCTCTTATACGTGAGGTACGTGTTATACGTGTTATACATAGACGTACACTGCGTACACTGCGTACACCACGTATAACATTATGTGACTTGCTTACCATTCCTCGTCACATGGTTCCACCGGCTCCATCCTAGACCGTGCCTATATTAACCAACTAGCTTCCGCCGACTCTTCTCCAAGTAGTCGTAACATCGTACTTAAGCTGTCCGTAATAAATATTGCTATAGCTTACTATCGGGGGGAACTAATTTAAGTAAACCCCATAGCTTATACCTTTGGATTTTATATACTTAATACTTCTTATAGTGGCTAATATACTCCTTTACTTCCTGCTTAAGCTTTAGCTAGTAGTATTTATATTAAAGTAATTCCACTGTCTTAACTTAACTATAGTGGCCGCCTAGAGGATTATTGTAATTCCTTATAAGGATCTTCTATTATAGATTTGCTTCTTATAGCACCTAAACCTTACTATTTCTACGTAATAGGCCCATTGGGTCCAGTTCCTAATTTTAGCGCCTTTTAGCTTCCTTTCCGTTACGTTTCCGGTCTACTTCTGCATTAAAGATAGCATAGGAGGCGTCCCTCCATTACACCTTATAGATAAGATCTGTTAACCTTTTAGATGGTTCCTAGGTGAAAGCTGTTTTGCCTTATACTGCTCTAAGTACAAGACTAGATGGTACTATAGATCTTACAACTTCTTAGTGCGCGTGCGTTAGGAAGGCCGCTATAAGGTTAAAGTCCTTTGGTTATTATAGGGCTCTAGGTTCCAATTGCTCTATAGCTTTACTTTTAGTTTAAGGGGATAGCTTAGCAATTAAGGGTGGTATATTACTAGGTTCCAAACTTGTGTTAGGGATGTCCTATCCAGGTATTTTTAGACCCTTATTGGCAACGGACCGGGTACCAGCTGGAACGTCAGTGGAGACCAATAGGGTTTGCACCGCCTAAGACTTAGTATATAGAGCTGTGGGTGCTTAAGTATCCCACACCCAGAGCTTGTTCTGTAATATAGGGAGTAAGATATCTATTATTTATTTTCCTTCTCCCATTTTAAAGCCTTTGGTATAGTCTAGCCATTATAACAGTTTGTTAGCAGGGTTATTTTCCTCTAGCTTATATTTAATCTTAAAGTTAAATCACGCAAGCTCCTCTGCCTATCTAGCTTATTAAGGTATAAGCTCCTTTATAGTTATAAAGTAGCGTAGATTATAATGATCTAAGAGTATACAAGTGGTATAGCTCGCGTGCTCGAGGTAGTGTCGCCACTATTTAAAGTAGTTAACTATGGCAAGCAGTTCCTTGTCGTGGGTATAATACCTAACTTTAGGTCCCTAGAATTTTCTGCTATCGAATGCTACCGGTCTCTAGTGGAGCTAGGTAGCGTCTAGATGCCTATTAGGTTGCAGTAGGATACCAGCAAGGGCAAAATTTAATATATTAGTAACCATTATTAGTGGCTAATCTAGGTTAAAATGCTATAATAGTGGAGCTTCTATAAACTTTATATATAGTTCCTAAAAGGCTTCCTAGACCTTTCCGGGCTATATCTATAGTTTATACTATTTAGTTAGTCCCTTCTTGGTTTTCTTTCTTTCTGCCTTTCAGCTTTTTACTTCTTAGGCCAGGTCTTAAAAAGCTTTAATAATGTAGTTAAATAGGTATTGGGCGATATTTAAGTAGTCATAAATAAAGCGCCTGTAGAAATTGGTAAAGCCTAGGAATACTTAAACATCCCAATAGCTCTCTGGCTCCGGCCACTCTTAGATTATCTACACTTGTACTAGGTCCATAACTACACCTATAGGCGTTATAATATAACCCAGGAACTCGACCTGTTTAGTATTAAAGACATACTTTAATGCCTTGGCATAGAGGCCCCAATTATCCAAGCGTTCTAGCACTTCGCGGATGTGTTGCTTATACTGATCCTTATCTTCTAAGTAGATTAGAATGTTATCTAGGTAGACGATATATATGCGGTTAACTAGTCCCCCTAAGGCTCTATAAATATACGATTAAAATGTTGCAGGCGCATTGGCTAGCCCAAAAGGCATTACTATATACTCAAAGTGGCCGTATTGGGTTTTAAAAGCGGTCTTCCACTTATCCCCTTCTTTAATATAGAGCCTATAATAGGCGTCTTATAGGTCTAGCTTTATAAAAATCTTCGCCCTAAATAGTTAATCTAGTATTTTACTAACCAGTGGTAGTAGGTAACAGTTCTTAATTGTAATCTTATTAAGACCGTAATAGTCTACGTATAGCCTTATAGTCTTATCTAGTTTTGGGACAAAGAGGATTAGCGCGCCTGCTAGCAGCTTACTAGGCTGTATCCATCCCTTTTCTAGTAAGCTATTAAAGTACTCCTATAGAATCTCAAGCTCTTTACGAGAGAGGTTATAGATAGGAAGGTTCGGCGGTTATTTACCTTCTTCTAGATTAATTACATAATTACATTCTAAGTTCCGCTAAAGGACTTTTACTCGCCTGCCTAAAAATACCCTTAGTAAGTCCCTTAAGCCTACTAGGATATTTGACAAATTGGGGTCACATTCATCCTCTGTATTATTGTTAGGTAGGTCCTGGAGGTCCCTTAGGACGCTCACAGGCAGCGTTGCGCGCTATAGTGGCTATTCATACATGGTTACCACTATATGTTGGACAGTTTCATGCGGTAGCTAGTGGAGGGTAGGGAACTCTTTAACATAGTGTTTAAGGTATTATAGCATACTCTCTATATATTGCTTGAGCCAGAGTAACCTATGGCGGTGAAAGTATCTCGTGGGATCTTTAAGATCGCTGCCTCCCTGCAGTATCTCCGCGACCTGTCCGGCAGTTCCCCGTAGGGTATCCGTTATAGAAGGGTTATCGCCTATGCTAGGCTTTATACCCATCTTGCTATAGAACAGGGGTTGGATCCGATACTCTTTTAGGTATAGGGTATACACTATTTCTCCTAGAGCTATATCTTCTAGGATATCTTTTAAGCTTATTAGTAAAATACGCCCTTCTAATTCTTTATTATTCCACTATTTAAAGGCTCCTATCTTAAAGCGTATCTTAGAATCTGCTTCTATAAGCTAAGGATATCTAAGAATAAGGTTATAGCCTATAAAGTCAGCCACCTAAAAGGGTTGTGGGCCGACCACCTTAATGCGGTTATACATATTAGCCACTAATACTATTAGCTTATAGGCACTATATAGTTTAATCCAATACTTATCTAGGAACCCTATAATAGGTTTCCGCTACTTTAGTAATAGGATAAGCTTATACTCTTTTACCAAATTATATTATATAAGATTGATTTCGGCGCTGCTATTATATAATACTTAGAACTAACGTACCTCGCCTATAGGGAGTACTATTTCTAGCTTAATAGTAATATAGAGAGTCTCTCCTTCCGTATCTTGCCCTAGTTGCAGCTAGAAAAGATCCGTAACTAGGGCTTTTCTTTTTTTAGTTTATTAGTGTGGTTATTACCCTACTTATTTTTCTAATTAGGTTTGCCTCTAGAGAAGTTTTCTCTTAACCTTTTAAAGTGTTCCTATAAGGGTACCGGACGGGTATTAGGTTAGCCCTAAGAGTCTTTCCTATTGCTTAAGGTCCCTAACTTTAACCCTTCTGGATTTCTCTTTAAGAACGGCTTCTTTAAAGTTTGGGTCTGCCCTATATTACTGCCAGAGTGCCCGCGTTTCTAGTTACCCCCTGGCTTCTTACTAGAAGAGGTCTGGTTTCTTACCGCATCCTTAGTATTTAGAACCGCTCGTTCAAAATCCGCATATATAGTAATCTATAATAGGACTCCCATGCGCTTTATTTTATCATAAATTGCTAGCTTAATTCTAGCCTAGATAAATCCAATTTTCTCCTTTTTATAGATGCTACCGTCCTCGTTTTTAAAGGGCTCTAGATCTATTAGTTAAGAAATTTTTCTTATTTTAATATATTTTCACTTTTATTTACTTTCAGTTTATAAACTGGCGGAAATTATGGCGGTCGAGCTATATCCCATTCCAGAATAGTTCTGCGTAATTATATTATATAATATGCGGATCTTAAGTCCACTTCTTTAGGAAGGTTTGTAGCTGCGGCTATATAGTAATTTGCTCTTTATTAAGCTAATTTAGTGCAATCTGGTTTAGGGATTAATCTTTAATCTTACTAATAATTTAATAGGTACGCTCTTTGGTATTATCTTATATTATTAGCATCTTAAAGAAGTTATCTATTTTATAAACCTAATTGTCTAACTATTAGGCGTTGGGTCTCTGGCGGAGTTCTAGACTACTAGAGGCCTTAGCTAGTTAGTCTATATCCTTTTTCCATTCGCTATATAGATACCTCTCTACGTCTTCCATACCTCCTTAGGTAGGTACTAGGTATCCCCCAGGAGGCCCTTAGCCTTAGCTAGGTTGTAAAAGATTTTATTTAGCTTAAATTAAGCTCTACTAGATCTAGACCTGCCCCTAAAGGTTTCTAATATATTTATTAGTGACTCCTTCCCGTATGGCTTCTAAGAGCCTTATAGTAGCTTCCCAATATCCTCCTTAAAGAAAATTAGTATAGGGCTCTTGACTTTCCAACCTTAGGCCTAGGAAAGCTCCGGCTATAGAGGTAGTGTTAGTACTAGTAGCTAATACGGGTTTCCCTATAAGGCTCAAGTCTTAAGTTAGTGGTTGGGTTGGATTGCCTAAAGGGGTAGGCCCGCTTAGCTTATAAGCAGTCTATGCGCCGCCACTATGCCAATCATAGGCCGGTGGTCTTCTAAGAGGGTTCCAGTTAGGTCCCTAATTGGGCGTATTAGTATATTCCTCTGGCATTTCTAGTTTAGGGGAAGATTTTAGGGTTATATCTAGCGCTTAATCTTCTAATTGGCCTAAGTGGGGCTAGAGGGGTTCTGGCTGCTTTTTAGTAGTATTATAACCGTTATAGAGGGTGTCTGCGTTTTCCTTAGCGTTGCCAGTGACCGTAGGTATGTAAGAGTCTTCGAGCTCTTAGTGCATCTGGGTGTTGGGGCTCGTTCAGCCGTCTTGCCCAGAGGTTTATATTGTCGCAATCTCTCGCTGTTAGAGGGACCTTCCTGCCTTAACGCGACGGCTGTCCATAAAGTATTTATAGAGTTTCCGTTCGGGACGTCGCGAGATTTTAAGGGAGGATGGTAGATATAAACAAAAGATATAAATAAATAATCTGGTCCTTAAAGCCAGCTACCCTTCCAGATAGAGTAGGAAGGATTCGAATATAAGGGGACTTTATAGATAGGGGGCTATAAGGACACGATTATGGAATAGGATAGATTAGTAAGAGACGAATCCTTAAGGAGGTAAGGCCTCTGGGATTATGGAGACTATATACTACGGGCACGTGCCTTTGGCACGTGACCGGCGACCATCTAAGGGGCGTCTGGAGGTTGTCCTAAAGGCAACCCAAGGTGTCCGCAATAATATCCCTTATAAGGAGGTAGTAGTAGTATTTTATAAGTTATAGAATTATCTTTTAAAGGTTATAATAAGCTTATATAAAATATTAAGTATATTTTTATTTTAGTTAATAGTTTAAGCTTATAGGTATATAGGCTTAGTTTTTTCTTAATTTAGTATAGATCTATAAACTTCTAATTAAGTTTCTTTAAGGGCTGTTAAGTCCGTAAGTTTTATATATTTAAGTAAACTATAGTACCTTACTTAAAGTCCTATACAGGAGCTTATTCTTTATTTATATACTATTCCTATACTATTTAAGCGTATATTAATTTACTTAATAATAGTTCTATTAACTGCTTTATTTAATTAGTAAAGTTATATACGTTAATTAACTAGATCCGTTTAATTACAGGTCCTATTATATTAATTTTAGGTTATAGTTTAAATTTAAGTTAAAGGTTTTATCTATAGGTTGTATAGAATAGCGTTATACCTATTAATATATTTATTATATTATTTATAGTAAACTTAGCTAAAGGTAGCCATTTTTTCTAATTATCTTATAGGTAGGAGCAGTATATTTATAAGTATTATTCTATAATCGCGTTTATAATTTTAGTTTAACTATCTATCTCTAAATAAAATATAGTTAAGAGTTATATTTAAATACTTAATTATTTATATAGAGCTTGCTAGAAGTCTAAAATAAACTAACTTCTATAGTTAGATATTATTAAATTAAAAAGTCTATATAGCTTAAAGACGTACTTAATAAAATATTTAGCTACTAATATTATATTAATTAAGTCTATAGGGATTATATATTACATTTTTATAAAATAGTTAGTAACTACTATAATATTTATAAACTTATTACTATTAGGTAAGTTAAATATAAATTTAATTAAGATATTGCGTTATTATTATATTAAAATTAGTAGTAGTTAAAGTACTTCTTACTTCTTTATATAAGAGGTCTTTCTATATATATATTTTCTATATACTTAAATATATTTTTATATATAGTTATTATCGGGAATGTATCACGTGTAGTCACGTGTCGCCACGGCACTAGCGTGGCGGGGAGCCCTAAGCTCCTCGCCCTTTCTTATTAAGAAGAAATATAACAACAACATTATACTAGCTACAAACTGTAACTATGTAATATTACCTAGTGTTACCAACACTAATTAGTGGTTAACTTCACTATTATACTATAAAACAGCTAGGTATTTCACTAAGAAGAGATGAGCCACTATACCAGTACTACTCATGCTAGAGGAAGCTATCTTTTAAGGTCAGAACTGGTCCTAAACCTTAAATAGAACTCTTCCACAAATCTAAGGATTTAAAGGCCAGAACTAGTCCTAAGCCTTTCCTAGATTATAGATTCTTGCGTCTATTATATAAAATAACACGCTTTACAAGTCTTTGCAATTTAAGGCCAGAACTAGTCCTAAGCCCTATAATTATAAATACATATTATAAACGCGTACTAAACAACAAACGTATACTAAATAATAATCCCTACCCTAATAATACTTCCCTCCCCCCAAAAACATGGCTACGCCTACTTTAAACAACTAGGAAGACTCCTTACTACTAGGGGTAGCTTTATACGCAAAACTTATTAATAAAGATTAGGATGAATTTACAATTAATATAACAACTTATACCACAAAATAAGTTAACGGCTTTCTCCTACACCATATTATATTATACTAAAGTAGACACTACACTAATCTATAGCTGTGGGAATATTTTAGGGAGGATTTTATAGGATAGACCGCCAACACCTAGGCACTTGGCAATGTTAATATTATTTAGGATTTTTAAGACTTCCTCTATAGAAATAGGGTATATATTGCTAAAAATAGTAACCTAATTACTAGTAATATCTAGGCCGTTATTATTAGTATAGAAGAACTAGTATGGATAGAAGCTAAAATTATATATTAACTATAAAAACCCAGAACCAACCTATATTCTTTAAAAGGCAACTTTAATTCGGAACAAAACCCCTAGAACACTACTATCCCACTTAAAGGTACTCTTCTACCTAGAGGTGCTCTCCTACCTAAAGGTACTCTTTTTCTACCTCTTCTACCTCTAGCTCCTCTACCCTAGCCAACTAGTGAGCCTCTACTATAAAAAGTCACAAATCTAATAAAGGTATATTTGGACAAGGAGAAGAAGTCTAGAGGAGAACTATATAATATACTTAGAACAAAATTATAGGTCTTTTATAACTGCTATAGTAAGGTTAGAATCTAATACTACTAGTTTTATTATACTTCCTTGGTTATATTAAAGGGATAGGCAGCAATATTTTATTATAACTATATTATGGGTAGAAACTATAGCTTTAATATAATACTTTAGCTTACTAGAGCCTACTTTAAGACTAATAAGAATTGCTAGCTTTATATATCTAAATAGTAGGAGACTATATTCTAAAGAGTTATCACTTCTAACTTAATAAAGATATATTTAGAGTGCCTTTAACTACTCTTTAATAAACTCTAGAAAATCTAATATGGCCTTATTAAAACTTACTAAAATAAAAACAGTCTAAGGGACTAGGTTATCTTAGCCTACTATAACATTCCTAAATGTAATTTGGCGCTATATAAACCTATAAATACGTTTAAAGGAGTATATACCAAGCTATGCTCTGCTATAGGTACTGTAATATAAATATAAGAATTTTAATAGTTCTATACCGAAAACCCTACCTAACTAAGTATTTCTAACTAATATAATTATAACTAGACTGACCAAATATATAGTAGCCGTAGTAGGGAATACGGTAAAGGGTATAATTAACATTAACCATAAGGCAATTGTGGAGGTACTTATAGAGGTTTATTTTAAAGTAATTGCTAGAAGAAGTGCTATATTTATAAAAAGCTAAATTGCTAGTTAACTAGACACCCCCTTAATAAGTAAAAGAAGGCATATAATAAGTTTTACTAGAGTGTAAGAAACGTTAAAAATTATAAGGTTATTATAGCCTACTTCCAAAGCTTTCTGGTTAAATATAAAGGCGTAGAAGATCTTAAAGATAAGGTTAATAAGGCCAAACAGCTCCTTATAGATATAGAAATTAAGGACTACTCTCCTAACTAATACTTCACTAAGTATAGTAAGGTAGATAGTATATAAACTATTACTGTTTTTAATAACTAATCTATACTCCACTCTATTACAAAATTAAATATCTTTAATAAGCTAAGGGAGAGTTTCACGTTCTCCTTTAATAATAGATACTTGGCGAATATTTTCTATAGTATTATGCTAAATACTAGAGCCGCAGGAGTATCTATAATAGGAGAACCTTAAGTTTAAGCCCTTTAACAACTTAATACCTCTATTTAGATTAACTAATTAACGGCAGGTCAATATACAATTTATTTTAGTAAGGGTACTATAATCTCTTTTAGTATAATTAGGGATTAAACCCCTTTAGGGTATATTACTTTTTATATTATTCCTATAAATACCCTATTTCTATTTTGCATTAGAGATATGGACAAATTAGGCATTAAGCTTAATAACCTTAAGAATATACTTATTTAAGGAGATAATTGGGTGCCTATTATATATAAGTAGGGTTACCCCTAGTTGCTCCTTTATTAACTAGAAAAGAGTATTGCTTAAAGCCACTTAACTAAGTTAGAGTTACGCTAACTATACTATTATTTTGGCTACCTATCTATTTATTAATTGCTTAGGGTTCTTTAGTAAGTAGGCCTTAAAGTTAAGGTTAAGGTAATTAAGCATCTTATAAAATACTACTATTACTACTAAATAAACTAGAAGTCCCCTAGCTAATTTAAGTTTACCCTTAAAGATAACTATAACTTTAACTTCTATATTATTGTTAATGTTATATATCTTAGCGGCAAGCTAGTACTCTAAGTTATTAACTTCTTAACCTTTTTCTAAGCCGCACAATTTTTAAAGGATATGTTAGCTAGGAATATATAGGATATCCTTTAATTATATTAGATTAATATCTACCTAAAACCCCCTAACCAAATTATCTATAATATAGAAAAGAACTTTTTATCTATAGAGTTTTAATAATAGATAAAGGTAATAGCAATTAAGGTTAAGGAAGTTCCTATTAAGGTATATAATAGTATTAGAAAAGTAGAGTAATATTATATACTATTATGCCGCGTATATAAGATTATCTCTTTAGAACTAGAGGACGCTAGTAAAAAACTTACCTTATAAATAGCTATTAAAGCCATTAATAATCCCGCTGGCCTAGATAGACTTATACCTATATTACTAGTCTTTAGCGCCTACCCTTAAATAACTAATAATTCTCTACTATTTCCCTCTATTGTGTAATAAGCTAAGGCTATTTATAAGGCAATAAAGGAGGTGCGATATCTCTACGCTATACGCTAGGTTAACGATATACTAAAAATAAGAAATAGCCTAAATACCTTAATTATACTTAATCTACCACTCTAGTCTAAAGTACGCGTATGGTATAAAAAGGGAGGATGGTTAGGCCTATATTAACTTATTATAATTAATAGTTAAACTTGCACTATTTAGATGCCTTATAGACCCACTTAATTCTGTTTAACCGTTATTAAGCCTTACTACAAAGATAACAGTTTTAAGCCTTTATAGGATACCCTAAAAGATACCCTAAAGGAGAACTATAATTAACGTGCTTTAAAAGATGACTATAATCCTAATATAATTATAGTAGATATGTTGCAACTATAATGCGGTAAAGGTTACTTAAAGGGATTATAAAATTGCTAATATCTTATTAATTTTAAAGAGCAATTTATTGCCGCTATTAAGAATAGAATTAAGTTATTAATGGCCTTTATAATAACTAAGAAGAAGGCTGACTTTAAGCTTATAAAACAGCTTTAAAAGGAAGGTTATATTATAACTCCTAAAGCTCCTTTCTAAGCATCTAATAAGTAGGAGATTAACGGTCTTATTATAAGAGGAGTTTTTAAATTTAAGAAGTATAACCCTACTAAATTTAATAGAGTTTATATTTTTAAGTTAAAAATAGTTAATAAGATTAAAGGCAAAGCTACTAACACCCTATTTAAGAAATTAAGGCTTATTATCTAAGGCTATAATAATAATAGTAAGGAGGTAATTCTTACGCAATCTCCTATAATTTAATAAGCTAGTTAGTAAGTTATTATTATACTAGCTCCCTCCTTAATAAAGAACGGAATAGTGGTTTATTTATAAGATATTACTTAGGTCTATACCCAATTAGAAATATACCTTTAGCGCTTAATACTAGTATATCTTCTAGAGTAAATTCGCCACCAATATCCCGAAGATATAATTATAGTTATACTTAAGCTATTATATAGAATCGCTAAGGCAGAAACTTATTAGTGGGCTACCTATAGTAAGCATTATAAAGAGAGGCTCTTAATAACTACTTTTATATTTAATCTATGCTTCCTTATTATAACCATAGGAACCCTATTTAGAATTATTAGTATATAAACTAATAATATAATTATCTTAGGAAATAACTAATTCTTAGCTCTTAAAGAAGATAAGCTAGTAAGGAAAATATTATAGTAAAGCTAAAGGAAAAGCTTAATTTAATAATATCATTACTCTTTAATAGATGCATTCTCTCCCTAAATAAGGATTCCATTGCTTTACGCCAGAAGGGTTAAGGTAAGAAGATTAATATTATTAATATTAATTCTCTAAAGTAAGGATATATAGAGTAATATACTTATAGAGCCTATATTACTTCTATCTATTAACCTAAGGCTTCCTTTAATTTTTCTATTACCGCTTAATACTAGGAACTAACTAAAAATAATATTCTTACCCTAAATAAACGTCTTTTCTAGCAAATAAACTATCTTAATTAGGGACTACTTTATATGCCTATTAATCTTCCTACTGCTAAGCTCTTTATATTTATTAATAGATTATTTATAAATAACAAAGATTTTAGCTCCTAATTAGGATATAAAATTATTATTATAAATAAATTTACTAGAGAGAATAACTTTATAATCTATAGCAATTTTATCTATTAGAGCTTAATTAAGAGTAAGTATATTACTTAAAGCGTTCTAGCGTTAGAGATATATAGAATAGTTAGCGGAGTTAATATAGTAATTATAATTAGAACTACCTTAAAGATAATTATAAATTAACTTAAACTTTCTGTTATCCCTATAATTATATACACCGACTTATATTCCCTCTATAAGTGTTTAGTTAAGCTTAGTACTATAAAGGAGAAGCGCCTTATAATTAATATTATAGTACTTTAGCAATCCTATAAGCATTAAAAGCTCTTTAAGATTTAATAAATTAATAAATAAGATAACCTAGTAGATATAATAATAAAGACAAACTTAAATAAGGCTCTAGAAACGTTTGTTAACACAAATACTCTATATATATAAGTTAAAGGTTAGGTTAAGAGGGAGTAGAAGATATAGTAATTTAAGGTTATTTTCTATATATTGGTTATATAAGGTGATATCACGTAGCTACGGTTTATAGATAGTATAATAATTGTTAATTAATTCTTAATAGAAATAAGGAAAGGGGTAAGGAACTTAAGGTTCCTTACTATACTAGGGCTATATTAACACGTAACGGTAACATGCCTTATATAATGGCAACTTGCCTTATTCCCGACACTAGCAACTCTTCTTTTTATAGTTACTATCTATATATATACAAACAGATAGGATGTGACAATACTAGATAGTATATAACAATACCAAACAATATACGACAATATGCGATAATGCAGCAGTTAGTAGAATTTGGCAGATAATATAAAGATAGGTAGGCCGCTAAGGCGCTAGTAGTAAGCGAGCTAATAGCGATTTTCTATCTTGGGGATGGAAAATCCTAATTAGCTGGTTTAAGTTAGGGTCTATAGAATATTATACTCCTACTCCCTTTTAACCTAACCTTTAACTTATATATATAGAGTGTTTATATTAATAAACATTTCTAGAGCCTTATTTGGGTTTGCCTTTATTATTATATCTACTAGGTTATCTTAACCATTAATCTATTAAATCTTAAAGAGTTCTTACCGTTTGTAGGATTAATAAAGTGCTATAATATTAATTATAAGGCGCTTCTCCTTTGTAGTACCAAGCTTAACTAAGCACTTATAGAGGGAGTATAAATCGGTGCATATAATTATAGGGATAATAGGAAGTTTAAGTTAATCTATAATTATCTTTAGGGTAG
>Ga0307507_10004193_pt1 | contig 26087 bp, 14 predicted proteins | sample 7_EM_MG_FD_207223 | JGI IMG/M metagenome (GOLD analysis project Ga0307507, IMG submission 207223) | Populus trichocarpa ectomycorrhiza microbial communities from riparian zone in the Pacific Northwest, United States - 7_EM | ecosystem: Host-associated > Plants > Roots > Unclassified | place...
GCATCAGTATATAGACCACGTAGTCTGCTTTAATACAAGAGACAGTCACCACCATCCCAAAGAGCATACAATACTATACGTATTTCGTGCCCCGGGATACAACTCACTCGTGCTATTAAGTTAGTACGAACACTGATTAGTGAGCGCGCATAGATTAGCAATCACTCGACACCTCCTACCAAGCGATATACAACAGCAACCACCTGTTTAGACTCCTAGTACGACCTACTAAAAGGTTGGAAGTTGGGGATTACGGACCTATCACTAACTCTATATACTTATTTAAGTCTTAGTATAGTTTACCGGAAGTTTATAGACGCGAATACAGACCTTTACGGAACCCCCTACCCTCCTATAAACTACTACGGACCCATTAATCGATTTTACGGACCGTTATAAGACCTTATAGAAACCCCCTACCCTTCTGCAAACCGTTACGGACATTAACTGCCTTTATAGACCACTATAAGACCCCTTCCACCCACTACGTACTACACTATACTATATAGTATGGCAGACCTAAGGAAGCAAGTTGATAAAGGCCAGGAAAAGTAGAGGTAGGGAGCCGACCTTACGTCTATACCTAACGTTAACAACTACATTAAATTCAAAGTTCTTAAATACGAATATTTTAAGCTCATAAACGTTGACCTATAGGAGCAATACCAGGAAGACTTCGCGGACTTTACAGAAGCTATCTTTAAAGTATACAACCCTACTACTATCCGTAACCTACGGACCCTCTTATATAACTAAGGTGTATAGGTTGAAAGGAATAAATGAGTTACTATTACATAGTCCTTATACAATATAATACACGAAAAGGACCAAACGGAATAGACTAAAGAGGAAATCCTAAACCAGTTCCAAGAAACTAAGGAACTCTTTACTTCTTCCAAACTTAATATAATCGCTAGCCTTATACCTAACCCACTTAACCAAACTTGTCCTACAAACCTAAGCAGTTTCGGAATTAATCTTACGGGCTAAAGTACACCCAGTACCTAAGTTACGGACCGCAATACCCACGTAACCCAAATTATGGACTATAATACCCCCGCAAACCAAAATACGGACCAAATTACCCCTGTTATCCAAGTTATAGATCCGCAAGCCATATATCCATAAGCCACAGATCTATAAGTTATAGATCCGCAACCTACCTAAGTAAAGATCTATAGCAAGAAGCTAGCTAACCTAGCCAAGCTCTATACCAACAAATCCAAGTACAGCGGTAAAAACGACAACTTTAACTTTAAACTAACCATCTTTACGGACCTCTGCCAGAAGGCTAATATTCCCAAATAGGAATTTAGCCAAGCCTACTTTACCATACTGCGTGGCCTAGCCCTTGACCACTATTATACCAACCTTAAGAGTAACCCCCTTGGTGTTCCCTTTAATAAGCTATATAAAGCTACACGCAACTACTTTAAAGGACCGGAATATAAGCGTAATATTCTTACCTAATAGAATGCAACTAAGCTATAAACCGTAATTGACAAGAACACTAAAAAATCGACTATAGAGTGCCTGCAAATTCTTATTAAAGACCTCCGGCACCTACAGCATAGCCTTAACGCCAAGCTTCAAATAGACGACTTCCTGCATAACAAACTTATTACAGCTTGCCAGGAAGTAGAGCCCTGCAAGTACGCCTATTATAAGCCTACAGACACCTTAGCTGGCCTCATTAATAACCTACACTCCTCTATTATAATATACGAAGTCTTAAACCTACCAGGCAGCACTTAAGCCTTTATTACGGATATTTAATATCCGCAAACAGACTTAGACGTCTACTTTACGGACCACCACTACCGCTAGCAGCACCCGTACCAACCAAGTCCTACCCATAACCCCCGCAGCAACCCCTATACGAAAACATACCCCCACAGACAAACCAGCCAGAAGTGCTTCGTGTGCGGTAAGGAAGGATATTGGTCTATAAGGCATACCTAGGAAGAACATAACAAGTCCAGGAAGAGACTTAATAGCCATATTAACCAGTTTATTTTGGAATATAAAGAAGAGGAAGTAGAAGAGCCCCCTAATAAGTTAATAGAAGCCCTTATAATTAACTTTAACTTAGATGCTTAGGAATAAGAGACCTCAGAGATATTCCTAACCACTTTTAGACCTTTTACGGACAGCCAAGCCTTTAATATTACGACCGTATTAGCCGACTGCTCCTTTACACACTTAATTGCACCTAAAAACTGGCCCATAAGCACACCCGTTGGACTCATTACGGACGTTATAGACCGCAAACAGGACCCATTTGCATATATTACCACAGAATACTATACCCCTAAGGAATTCTACGGTGTTATAATCGATATAGGTGCCTCCAAGAAGTCTACCGTAGGCTATAAATAATACCTTACATACAAGACCACCACAGATAATAATACAGACATCGATATTATATATACTGGGGCCGTAAATGTCCAATTCGGCATTAGCTTAACCGCATTAATTAAATTAGTTAAAGTTAAGACCCTAATTGGCCCAGTTAACTTCCATATAGTAAAAGCGGATACCCCTTTCCTACTCTGCCTTGCGGATATAGATAAGTTATAGGTCTACTATAACAATATTATAGACACCTTAATTAGCCCCGTAACTGCCCTAGAAAGCAAGCATGTTACCCTACCAATTATATAACAATTTGGACACCCGTTCCTTATATAGGGAGAGACCCTACGGACCTACATTTAGGAATCTTTTAACTATAACCCGTACTACCTTACCAGTACCGAAATCCACTGCCTATACCGCTGTTTCGGCCACCCGTCAGCCGAAAAGCTATATAGAGTCCTTAAACGCTCTAGACACGACAACATTAATAGGAAGGCAATCAACCACCTAACTAAATACTGCTCCTTTTGCTAGAAATATGGACGTTCCCTAGGCTAATTTAAGTTCACCCTTCGCGAGGACCTTAACTTCAACCACTTAGTATATATAGACATTATGTACATTAACGGCAGCCTAGTATTATATATAATTAACAAGGTAACCCGCTATTAAGCCGCCCGTTAGTTATAAAATATATCCGCAAAATACACTTGGGACATTTTACGGACCTACTGGATTAATATATACGTTAGACCCCCTAAGTATATCACCCACAACGCTAGTAGGAACTTTATTAGCAAAGAATTCCAACAGTATGCTATGGCCATGGCTATTTTAACAAAAGCCATTCTAGTTAAGGCGCACTGGTCTATTAGGCTTATTAAGCGAGCTTACCTAGCTCTATAGAGAGCTTATCAGATTATTATAGACAAGTATAAGGATATCTAAAAGGAACTGGCTTTACAGATAGCCGTAAAAGCCGTTAACAACACCGCTGGCCCTAACGGACTAGTACCCACCCTCTTGGTTTACGGAGCCTACCTAAAAATAAGTAACCTAGGCCCCCCTACCCCGTCTATTACGGAACGAGCAGCTGCAATACGGAAGGTAATGGCCGAAATAGCCAAATTACGGGCTAAACAAACTATTAATAACGCCCTACACCACCGCAACGGACCTAATACGACCTTAGTATACGATCTCCCACTTAACTCTAAAGTCCTTATATAGCGTGAAAGCGGTAGCTAGAATGGACCTTATTGTCTACTAGCCGTAGAAAACGAGACGTGCTGCGTATAGCTCCCTAGTAGGCCAACCAGCTTCAGAAGCACGTCTGTAAAACCCTACTTTTGGCCCAAAAACACCTATAACGTTAAGCTAGACGAACTAGAAGCAACCGCCAAACTAGATAAACCAGAAGCGACTGCCGAATTAAACAAACTAGAAGTACCCTTGCCTACCCTAGAAGTCCCCTAGAAACCCACTAAACCTACTAAACCTACTATAAAGTGTGGTTAAGGACGCCCCTAAAAACACCCCATAACTAAGAACCCTGTAATAGAGAATCACCTAACCTCCATAGGAATAATCGCAAGGCAATCTCCACCTGCGGATATATCAGTTCTAGTATAGGAAACCCCGTTTATGGACTTATGACGTAAAGAGATCAACGGACTACTTAAGAAGGGTGTCTTTGCAGTTATAACGGAGAGAGACGTTCCGCAAGGCGTCCGTATATTCAACTTACGCTTTATTGACAAGATTAAGCACCCTAGTACTAACAAAGCCTTTAAGAAATCAAGGCTTGTTATATAAGCTTATAATAACTAGGGAAAGGACCTAGTCCTTATACAATCGCCTATAATTCAACAGGTCAGTTAACGGATTATACTCATACTTACGCCTAGACTACAGCAAACCAAATCTATAGCCCTTTACTTACGGGATATCTCATAAGCCTACATACAGTCTAATACCTACCTAAGTAGGGACATCTTTATACGGCTACCCCTTGAGCTTAACCTATAACCAGGAACAATTTTACAGGTTATAAAACCTCTTTACGGAGTACCAGAAGCTAGAAACCATTGGTATAAGACATACTACTAGCATTATGTTAGTAAGCTTAAAATGGAATAGTCGACCTATAACCCCTGCCTCCTATACAGCCCATTAAACGGCCTTAATATTGTTGGACTTTAAATAGATAATACCCTATTCCTAGCAAACCAGACCTTTACGGACGCTAAAGAAACTAAACTATAAAAGGCCAAGTTCTTAGCAAAGCCGTAAGAGTAATTAACTAAGCAGAATCCAATTAAGTTTAATAAAGGCCTAATTACATAAAAGGGCAACCTAATTAAGCTAACTTAGGAACGCCAAGCTTAAAACCTAAAGCCTGTTATAGCAAAGCCTACGGACCTTACCAGCTCCCGCGGAGAGACCCGCAAGACTATAAATACGAAGGACCAATACGTTGCATAGCGTGCAAGAGGCGCCTATATTGCCACAGTCTGTCAGCCCAAATCTGCCTACAATTTGTCCTTTGCGGCCTAGGCAGTAGATCCGCAAAAAGAAAATATCAAGCAGCTTAATAAGCGCATTCAGTGGCAAATTGATAATACAGCAAGGGGACTTACTTTTATACCACTAGACCTAAGTTCCCTTAGCTTACTAGCATTTACGGACGCCTCCTTTGCCAATAACAGGGACCTATTATCACAAATCGGCTTTGTAATTATACTTACGGACCGTAATTAGGACATAAACATTCTGCACTAGTTCTTAATTAAATGCAAATAGGTAACCCGTAGTGTACTAGCTTCTAAACTATATGCACTAGCTTATAGCTTTAATATAGCAGCCGCAATCAAATTAATAGTCCAGAAGATTCTACAACTAGAGCAGTTACCCCTGGTTTTATACACCGATTTAAAGTCCCTCTATAACTGCCTAGTTAAACTAGGTACAACATAAGAGAAGAGGCTTATGGTTAACCTAATATACTTACGTCAGGCCTATAAACGACGTGAAATTACGGAGGTCAAATAGATCAGCAGCGGAGACAACCCAGCGGACGCTATAACTAAGGCAAAGCCGTATTAAGCTCTAAAAACCCTAATTAACACAAATAAGCTCAATCTAAAGGTTATAGAATGGGTAGAACGTGACTAACGGAGCACTTACAGTTCATTTGCGGCCCGTCAGAAGGCTATACGGTTCCTTTACGGCCCGTTAGAAGGCCGTACAGTTTACTTTACAGACCTTAAGTAGGACTTACGGCCAGCTCAAAGTACCGTCTAGAAGGCAGCCTAGAAGGCACCTTGGGAGGGATTTCCTATATATTTCTTTTATGTTTTACGGTTCTATTAAAACAATTACGGAGGCTGTATACAGGTGGTTTCATTTTTTAAGTACCGCTAGTGTATAATTACAGCACCTGTCGTACCGAACGCGTGCTTATACATACGGTACACCAACTACGCGTTTACGCGTTTAGTGTACTAACCACCCACTTACGCGTCTAGTGCACCCCTAAAGCACTGACTAATCAGGGGGAGGTCGCATCAGTATATAGACCACGTAGTCTGCTTCAATACAAGAGACAGTTACCACCATCCCAAAGAGCATACAATACTATACGTATTTCGTGCCCCGGGATACGACTCACTCGTGCTATTAAGTTAGTACGAACACTAACTTAATAATATCAACTATAAAAGCTAGTTTATTTTAGACTTCTGGCAAGCTCTATATAAATATTTAAATATTTAAATATAATTCTTAACTGTATTTTATCTAGAGATAGATAGTTAAACTAAAATTGTAAACGTGATTATAGAATAATACCTATAAATATACTGCTCCTACCTATAAAATAAATAGGGGAAATAGCTGCCTTTAGCTAAATTTACTATAAATAATATAATTAACGTATTAATAGGCGTAACGCTATTTTACGCAACCTATAGATAAAACCCTTAACTTAAATTTAAATTATAACCTAAAATTAATATAATAGGACCTATAATTAAATGGATCCAGTTAATTAACGCGTATAACTTTACTAATTAAATAAAGTAATTAACGGAACTATTATAAAGTAAATTAATATACGCTTAAATAGTATAGAAATAGTATATATTAGCATTTTGTTAGGGTGCCAAGATCCTAGAGGCCTCCTGACAGGATTTTGATTTTCCTAAAGGTCTTAATTGTCCTAATAGGCTCCTGGTAGGATTTTAATTTTCCTAATTGCCCTAAACGTCCTAAATGTCCTAAAAGTCCTAATATCCTAAACGTCCTAAACATCCTAATCGTCCTAAACATCCTAATTGTCCTAGTCGTCCTAATAGGCTCCTAATAGGACCCTACCATCCTAATGCGCTTCTAATAGGAAACTAATATTTCCTAATCGTCCTGACAGGCTCCTAATAGGAAACTTGTATTTCCTAATCGTCCTGTTAGGTTCCTGGCAGGATACCCCCCCAAAGCAATACCCTATGCGCACCCCTTATGCAATACTACTGGGGCTCTGCACGAGGCTCTACATACACGAAGCTCTACACAAAGCTCTGCACGAAGCTCTACACGAAGCTTGCACGAAGCTCTACACGAAGCTCTATACGGGGCTCTACACAAAGCTCTACACAAAGCTCTATACGAAGCTCTACACGAAGCTCTACACGAGACTCTATATACACGAAGCTCCGCACGAAGCTCTACACGAAGCTCTACACGAAGCTCTACACGAAACTCTACACGAAGCTCTGCACGAAGCTCTATACGAAGCTTGCATAAAGCTCTGCACGAAGCTCTGCACGAAGCTCTGCACGAAGCTCTGCACGAAGCTCTGCACAAAGCTTTGCACGAGACTCTACACGAAGCTCTACACGAAGCTCTACGTATAAAGGCTCTGCACAAGGCTCTGCACGAGGCTCTACACGAGGCTCTGCGCGAAGCTCTGCTACGGAGGCTCTACACGAAGCTCCGCATAACACACATTACTATTGGGTCCCCGCTATATTCCCAATAGCCCTACACGTGCCTCTGCCAAGCTACCCCCTTTATAGCCACCTTATTTTTTACCCTTCCTTATATCCTCCCTACCTTAGGAGGCACTAGAACAGCAGCTAGCAGAGGACCGTCACCAGAACCAGACAACCGTCGCCAGAACCAGATAACCGTTACCAGAACCAGACAACCGTTGCCAGAACTAGATAACCGTCCTAGAGCCAGACAACCATTACCAGAACCAGACCACCATTACTAGAACTAGACAACAACCTTTTAAATAACTAGCCAGCGAATACTACAAATAATTTAATTGATTAATTAATCAAATTAAACCAGAGCTTTAATATTGGCCCATCACCAAATCAAATTAAGGCCTCCTAGGGAGGCACCCTAGACGACCACCGTTTGAATATACAGCTAGCGAATGGCCGTAGAGAATGATCTAAATCAAGTAGAGCCTTTAATCGGGCCGACTCCTCCCCTAAATTAAATTAGATACTAATATAGGCAGACAGGCAGGCAGGTAGGCAGGCAGGTAGGTAGGTAGGCAGGTAGGTAGGCAGGTAGGTAGGTAGGTAGGTAGGTAGGTAGGTAGATAGGTAGGTAGGAGAGGACTGTCGCTAAAACTATATAACCGTTGCTAGAGCCAGACAATAATCGTTTAAATAACCAGCTAGCGAATACTATAATTAATCTAATCAATCAATCAAATTAAACTAAAGCCTTAATATTACCCTATTACCAAATCAAATTAAATTAGGGCCTCTTAGAGAGACACCCTAGACAACGATTGTTTAAATATATAGCCAGCAAACGCCCATAGAGAACGATTTAAATTAAGACAATTAATCGCAATTAAATTAAACAGAGCCTTTAATCGGGCCGACTTCTCCCCTAAATTATAGATATAGACAGATAGGCACAAACAGGTAGGCACCGACAGGCAGACACAGATAGGTAGGCACAGACAGGCAGGTACAGACAGGTAGGACGGTTAGATAGGTAGGACAGGCAGGACAGGTAGGATAGGTAGAATAGGCAGGCAGGCAGGCAGGCAGGCAGGCAGGCAGGTAGGTACTAGGCCTAGTTAGGAAATTAGTACACGGCCAGCAGATCATCAGGAACACCGCCAATTAACGGTTTAGAGCCTCTGCGAGGGCCTTACCCCTTATCTCCTCAATCTATTACGACGCAGGTAGTAGGCAGGAAGGATTTAGATTATTTAGATTCCTTAAAGTATCCTATATATAGAATAGGGTCTAAAATTAAACTGGTTTTTATATTTATTAGCCAGCTGTAAATACAAAAGCATTAATATACCTTATTTTTAAATTTAATTTTTAAATTATTGTCCTAATTGTCCTAATTGTCCTAATTGTCCTAATGGTCCTAATGGTCCTAATTGTCCTAATTATCCTAATTGTCCTAATGGTCCTAATTATCCTAATGGTCCTAGAGGTCCTGGAGGTCCTAATAGTTCTAGAGGTCCTAGAGGTCCTAATAGTCCTAAAGGTCCTAGAGGTCCTAGAGGTCCTAGAGGTCCATATAGTCCGTATAGTCTGGGCAACCTCCTAATAGGTTCCTAACAGGAAGCCAAGTATAAGTGTCTTCTAGAGCTCCTAATAGCCCTAACAGGAGCTGTTAGGAACCTGTCAGTACTATTAGGAGGCATAAACATTTTCCTAATGCTATAAATAAAGGATAAGCTCCTATATAGGACTTTAAGGAAGGTAATATGGTTTACCTAAATATATAAAACCTATAGACTTAACGGCCCTTAAAAAACTTAATTAGAAGTTTATAGGCCTATACTAAATTAAGAAGAAACTATGTCTATATGCCTATAAGCTTAAACTATTAATTAAGATAAAAATACACCTAATGTTTTATATAAGCTTATTACAACCTTTAAAAGATAATTCTATAATTTATAAAGTACCGCTACTACCTTCTATAATTATTAATAACGGTAATAGTTTTTATTTTATTAACTTAATTACTAATATATAATAAAATATATAATTTAAATAATTTAAACTTCTTATTAAGTGGAAAGGATATAAAATATAAACCTAGGAAACCTATAACTAGATTAAGGCTAACGCACCTTCCTTAGTAAAAGAATTCTATAAGGATTATCCTTTATAGCCTGCTCTAGCTAAATAGATATAATATAAAGGCAAATAATTACTACTTAATATAAATATATAAAATATAATAGCAGGAAACTTAAAATTAAAAAAAAACTTAAAATATATTATAACGCTTATAATATGATAAGTTATAAATTCTTAACTAAATTAAATTATTTTAGACCTTTGGCTAAAGGGGGGGGTACTATAACAGGACTAGCCTAGTTATAGTAGGAATGTCTTGGTGAAATACTTAACAGATAACTATCTAAAACTCTCTGCAACTCTCTGCAACTGTCTGCAACTATCTACGACTATCTATAACTATCTACAACTATCTACAACTATCTACAATTGTCCGCCATAATCTACCATTTTCTACTAGCGCCGTAACACCGAAGTCCGTTAAAGACCGTGTATGCACATACGTATGCATTAACCACTAAGACCCCTAACTGTTTAATTATATAATTCTCTTATTATTCCTTTCTCTTCTTTACGCAACGTCTTGTTCTCTGCAAGAGCTATATACCCTCAGATTTAGATAGAATTTATATTATTTCTTCGAATCTTCCCTAAAGCCTCTTCGCGCCCTTAAACAAATCTACTAAAGCCTTGTAGATGATCCTTATCACATTGCCCCTATCGCGTCGCCCTTATTGCCGCCCTTATTACTGCCCTTATTACGTCGCCCTTATTGTTACCCTCATTGCTGCCCTTATTGTTTAATACCGCCAATTCTATAGAGAGCTTTATTATTACGACCGGCCGAACAACGCGTGGAGGTGGTAGTAGTTATGCTAGTAGTAGTCATGCTGCGGGCAAGGCCAGAGTTGGCAACAATCAAGCGATTTTGCCGATTTGATTTAATTTATTTGCTTAATCAGCAAATTAAATAAACAAATTAAAGCTCTAGAAAATAGCAAATCAAACAAATCTAAAGCCCTAGATTTATTTAATTTGTTTGCCATTTTATATAGTGCTGCGGTGGGTAAGAAAAGGTAGTAATATCGGTCTTAGTGTTAACTTTTAACCTGTCCTTAGGGCACACTAGAGCGGAACAATAATCCCCCACTATTAAAACTGTCCCTAATTAACATCCTCCATAATAACCACCTCTCCATAAGATTATTACCAAAAGCCTTATATTAGTAAATTTAGCCTTAGCCCTTTTTCTAGTATAACTAGCAACCTTACCAAAGATAATCTACGCGCGATTGCAACGCCTGCTAGTACTATTACCCTTAGTGTCGCGCCCTTAGTCTCCTCTACTCCAATAGACCTGGATAACATACCTAATAATAGCACGTATTTTAATGGGATTAACTTCTAACACCTTTGTAACTTCTAAAAGCCTTTTTCTAATCTTTAAGGTAAGCCTAGTTAGATCTGGAAGTACGGCTATTAAATTTAGCACTATTAAATAAAGCAGGAATATTTTCTCTGCCAATACTATTATTACACCGGATATTAACTAGCTTCTATTAAACTATTTTTACTATAAGCAGTGCAATTAATTACTTAAAGAAGGATATAATTGGGCATAGGTATACTAAAGAAGGACCTATTATTACTGCTTAATTAATTGCGAAGAAACAAAAACTGATTAAGATGCTATAGTCCTTATATAATGTTCCTCAGGCAATTGCAAATAACATTATTGGCAGCTTTAATATAAAGAAGTTTAGGAACATAGTAATTAACTAGATCGCTAAAAGTAATTAAGTACTATAAGAAGTAGAGAATCCTGCCTTCCAAATAATAATTAGTACTGCTAGTAAAGAAGCCCTTACCATGCTTTAGAAGTCCTATAACTTAGTATATAATTACATCCTTGCTAACTTTAAAGCCTTCCTTCCTGCCGTTTAAATAAAACTCCAAGGCGCCATAACAAAGATACACTTGTTATTTAATAGCTGGACAACTTAGAACAATCGCTATACCCTTACTAGCGTGTATATATACTATCTAGATAAGAATAGTCGCGTGGTGGATTATATACTAGCCCTCCTAGAGCAGCTTAGTAAGCACTCTAGTGTTAATTACGCAGCGGTAATAAATAATATCCTAAAGCAATTTAGTATAATAAGTGAACGCCTAGGCTTCTTTATTACTAATAATGCCTTAAATAATAATACTGCTATACAAGAGCTTTCTACCACGTATAAATTTAATAAGAAGTTTAAATGGATCTAGTGTTTAGGCTATATACTTAATCGCGTAGCATAATTAATTTTATTTAGTAAGAATAAGAAGGCCTTTAAAAATATTTAAGAGAACTTGCTAGTAAGTAGATATTAACCTCTATTGCCTAAATAACCTTACTAATGCTTTCTATAGGATAAAGAGCGGTTCCTTAAGGAGTGGCGCCGGGAGGGTCCTTTAGGCACTCTATGCAATCTTATACACGCCATTAGTACTCCTTAGCCTTATTAATTATTTAAACAGTATTAGGCTAAGGATAATAAATAGCTACTAGTTAAAGGCTTTACTCCTAAACAGTTAATTAAGCTAGTAAAAACGCCGTAGAACAGTTATCTTAATACCTTTATTTAAGTAGTAGAACTTTATTAACCACTTAATTTAATCGCTTACTATATAATTAATAGATATAACGCTGAAGCCGTATTAGCTTGGGTATAAAATAAACCTCTCCCTTCCTTGTGGAGCTTTATATTAAACGGTGGTTTAAATAATTATAATTAGAGCGTTATTAATAGTTATATTATAATCCTCTAACCGCTTAAGGAGGCTATAAAGCTGCTAGAAGGCCTCGGTAAATTGGGTAGGAATAGAGCTATTTAGGAGGTTCTTCTAACGCTCAAATGGCTACTTAAACTATTTAAAGAAATAAAGAATTGTGTAAGAGAAGCTCTAGTTAAAGATTATAAATACCAGGAGGCCTTAGAGGATTACTATTAAACTAATATAAATAGTGGTTGGCTAAAGCTTTAAAAGTACTATAAGCTACTTAATAAAACGCCAGTATATTACGCCACAGTTATCCTTTATCCTTACCTTAAGAACTACTGTAAGAACGCCTGGGTTAAACACCCCGAATGGCTAGAGTAGAATAAGGATTAGTTCTTAAAGCTTTGGCAGCAGTATAAGCAGCGGCCCCTACCGTAATTAACACCTCGCACTCCCGCGGAACCTCTCCTTCCTATATACACGCGTTCTAGTAGGGACGATTACATTAAGGCTATTGCTGCGGGTACTTAATTAATATATAATCTTTCTAGTAATAAATATAAGAAGTGAAAGCTTCTTAATTAACTTAATAGCAGCCACCCGCTTACAAATAGTCCTATTAAGTACTGGCTACGTTATTATACTAAGTTTTCTCGCCTTAGCCAGCTGGCGCTTGATATCCTTACTATACTAGCTACTAGCTGCGATTGTAAGAGGATATTTAGTGAACTTGGTAATATGATATTATTACGCCGCTTAAAGCTAAAGCCAGCAATAATAGCAGCACTTTAATCTTGCCGAAGCTTTAATTGTCTTAGCCTTTAAAGGCGCGCCTAATTAAGTGGTAAGATTACCTTATTCTTAGTAAAGTTATAGTAACGATTTAGCGTTTAGCAGTATTATCCAAAGCACCTCCTCCCTCCTCCGCATCTATTATTTTAACGCCCAGCTAATCACAAGCGTCATCGCCCTAACCTTTTTAACCACCTCTGAACGATTAGGCGACCTTATATTAATACTGGTAATGATATTGGGCAGGAGGGTAATTAGGGAGAGATAATCTGGGTACAATTTAGGGCACTTGGATGAGGCTATATTAACCTCTACTATGCCAAGACTTTGATATACCAGATAGCAAATTAAACGCAAATCAAATTAATTAAATTAGGCCTCTAATTATATAACAAATCAAATAAATCAAATTGGGTGCTAAAAAATCTCAAATCAAACAAACCGAAGGCCTTATATTTGTTTGATTTGTTTGTTGCCATGTCTGGGCAAGGCTCCTAAGTTGGAGTCCTGCTGTTCCTTAAAAGCGCGTTAATAAGGCCTCTAGAACAGACATGGCAATAACTATAAAATTATAATCAGCCGTTCGATTGCGATTTCTATATAATTAAAAGAGACGATTGCGATTTGATTGTATAGTTACGTTGATTATATTATTTTAGCATGGACCCACACGTGATGTTATCTACACGTGGTTTATTATGTGTAGATAATAATCCCACTAAAGCTTATACCAGAAGCTCTACTCCGGAGGTCTACCTTAAAAGTTTACCTCTTCTTTTCTTATTTCCGTAGTATATCCGGTTTAGTTATATACAGTAGAAACTTAATAGCGCGATATAATTTTTCCAGGCGATTTGTATCGCGGTAATAAATTATTATATAAATAGAAGCTGACTAAGCACTATCTAAAGAGCCTCCGGCGCCAGTAATCCACTTATCTAAAATACTCTGCTTGCAAGCTTTGCTTGCCCATAGGTTAAATTGCCGCTCTATCTAGTGTAGTAAAGCTATATTGTTAGCTGTAGCGTCCTCCTAATGCTCTATAAAGCGTTGTATAATTATAAGAGCCTTAAAAGCGTCTAATAGTGACAGTGGAGGCTCTATAGCGTTGTCTTCCTTAGGCACAGCTTTAAGGCCTGTTTTGCCTATATAAAAGTTGATAATCTCCTATAGATCAACCTGCTTATTAGGCTCCTTATCTTCACACTTAGGATATAGGAAAGTCTCTAGTTTGCAAGCGTTGTTACCAACCTATACAACAGCTTGGTATTTATGGAGGAGTTTTATAAGATCTAGCGGTGGAGGTGGCTCTTTAAGATTATCTGCCTTCTTTAGAATTATTAATTTAGCCCAGTAATTGCGAATTATAGCTTTAGTAACGTCCTCTCTCTAAGCCTTTGCTGTCCACCTAAGTGTATTATAAAGTTTTATTTTCTTAATAGGATTTTCTTAATTAGTATAGCAGTTAATTAAAAAGCGGAGCCACTATTGCTAATAGCTATACTTAAAGTTTTATATAATGCCCTAATCCATTAGCTAATAGATAAAAGTACTATTTTTTAGTAGGAACTTAAGGCGAATATTTTTAGGTAGGGGAGCAAGCTTAATAGCTATAGTATAGGCGGAGAAGTTATCAAGCAGGAGAATAACTTATAGCTCACCAACGTGAGCATAAAAGGCCTTTAGCCACTTAGCTATAAAATTAGCAGTTATCTAGGCTTTAGTAAAGGCTCTCCATTACATACCTAGCGTAAAGATATTAACACCATAGAGAGCGCGCGGCACCTTTAATTTGCCTATTAGCTATAGGGAAAGCTTATTAGATCTAGTAGCATTGCTATATAGTATAAGCAATATCCAGGCCTTATCTTTTTTAACGCTAGAAACTAAGGTAGTAGTAAGGCCTTTACTAATTACCTAGCGCTAATAAAGACCAGTTTCGTCCATATTATATATATAAGGCGCGAGATAAAGTAGGCAGATCTAACGTAGAAGATCTATTTTAGCGTAAATAGTAATAGGGACGGAGGCAATCTCACCATGCTAGATGTATTGCTTTAAGTTAAAGCGCTTTTTAAATTTGCCTAGCCATCTAGATAAAAACTTAGGCATTAGTTTACTAGCGTATTTAGGAAGAAAAAGCTATAGGTCCTTCGCCTTTATCTATAGAATTTTACTAGAGACGAGCTGGCTATAAGCCTTAAGCTGCTACTGCTATAAGAAAAGTATCTGCTTAAGTAGTTCCTATTTTCTAGAGTAATAGCGGAAGCTTATAGAGCTAGCAGCTAGTGTAGTGTTAAGATGCTTATAACAATCCTTTAGTAAGTTAGAGATAGTGGCCTAGCCAAGTTTACGCTTATATTTCTGCTTAAACTAGGTAATAACTTCTTTCTGCTTTGGCGGTGGCTTCTAGGAGAAGTAATAAGTATATATAGCTTGCCTTTCTGCATCAGAAATAGCTTTTAGAGGCATATTTAATAGCACGATATTTAAGGTAGGAGAGCCGATATATCGTATATCTGTCACGAAATTCGTGTAGAGCAGTTAATTGATGAAATGGGTTAATTGATTGATAATCTTGTGTCGTGTCTTAAGTAACGTGTTCTTAAGGCCCTAGGGCTTTAAGCTACAAAGAGATTTTACAATGCACGTGCTCTATGCACGTAACTTATACACGTGACCCACGCCTTTAGAGAATATAGATTATCTAACACACCCCCTTAGCTTCAAGCTCTTTAAGGTTAAAGCTAACCACCTTCTTGTGTCCGTTAATAAGTTAATTAAACTATAATCTTATCTAAATCCTTCCGTCTTGCTCTAATATTGTCCCTTAGGTCCTCTAGTTGCTTCTCTACAGCTAGCCGTTTCTTAATATCCACTATTCCGATTATTTTAATAAAGCTTTAAAACCTCTACTTAGGCAGTGCCTTTATAAGTTTATTAGCAATTATCTTCTTTGTTACTGTCTATTGAAATAGTACTTGTCTTATTACGTATTCCTAACATAGCTAGTATTAATAGATATTAACGTGTTAGAGCTTTATAATTAGCTTTACTAAGTTTTCTATAATTAATTAGAGTGTCTAGGTATTATCGCATTTAATAATTAAGGGCTCGTTTAGCCTTAACGTTATTGCTTTAAACAGCCTACTAATAAAGATAGCTTTCTTTGCTGTCTATAATAGGGCTAATAACTTGGCTTTTATACTTAACGTTATAACTATACCCTGCTTGTTTGCTCTCTAGGCAATTGGTCCCCTAAATAGCTTTATAATATATCCTTATAAGCTCTTTCTGTTAATGGAGTTGTCTGCAAATAATGTATCGCTAGCATAGATAAATAATTGCGCTTTACTTCTACCGTCTCTTCCGTTATCTCGTCCTTTATTACGTATTTCTTTATCTTTCCCTTTACTGTTTATCCCTTCCTTATCTCCTCTATAGCAGATTGCTCTGCTCCTTGTGCTATATAGGTATTGGAGTACTCTGTCTGCCGCTTAATAGTGCTTTTAGCTTGGGTTCTAATTAAACCTTACTAGCCGTAATACTGTAAAAGCAATATCCGGACGTGTTATAGTGGCTACATAGAGTATTAACCCCTATTTTCTCTAATATAGCATTATAGAAGCTGCTTCTCTTAGTAGGGATATAGGATGGACTAGTAGGTCTATATTAGGGGACGGAAGCGTTAGATAGATCAATTGGTAATTAGTAGGGAGGAGTTTAGATTCTGCTATAGGAGTATCTGGAAGATGCCCTATAAGATCTATCTTATACTAGTTAGCTATCTTCTTAATATAGGCTTCCTGGGATAGCCATAGGAGCCTTTAGCTACAATTGCGTAGTATATAAATTCCTAGGAACCATTTTAGCTCGCTAAGGGTACTCATCTGGTATTTCTTGCTTAGCTCTTTAATCGCTTCTTAAGCGTTCTTCTTATCTATCTTTTAGTAGCAGAAGACAATATTGTTAACATAGAAGAAGATAACTATTCTACCTTTTAGTATAATATACGACTCCTAGGGTACCTCTTTAAAACCTAATTCTATTAGCGAGCTTACAAGATTCTTCTGCTATAATAGTGGTAATTGTTATAGTCCGTAAAGGGCTTTTCTTAAGTATAGTACTTTATCTTTCTTTCCTTTATTAAACCCTGGCGGTAGCTTTATATAGATAACTTTGTTAAGATTATAATAGATAAATGTATTAACTGCATCTATCTATATTATCTCTAGGTCGAATTTTATAGTGATCGCTATAAGGGTTTAGAAGGTTGTACTGGCTAATGTAGTAGCTCTTATAGGTAGGTCTCCTAGGGCCTATTAATTTCCATATACTACTAAACGTGCCTTACATTTCTGGAGGAATTTATACTTATCTATCTTATAGACAAACACCTATATTAAGCTAAGGATCTGCTGTCCCTTTGCGTACTTTTTATTTATTTTTTAAAATAACCTTATTTAATAATGGGATTAGAGGTGGGCTTATTAAGCCTTTTAGAACTAATCTTAAAGAGGATATATATTAAGGTCCTTAATTAACTAAGGTGGAGGAGGTAAGTTCTTTCTATATAGTCTAATGTTATATATTCTGCCTGATTTTAGCTTACTGTTGTTAAGTTAACTGTTAAGGTTAAACTTCCTTCCTGCTAAGAAGGCGCCGTAATAGGCTAAAGTAATCCTTTTAGTAACAAAGTCTTTAAACCTATAATCGCTGGCTTCCTTAAATAAGTCTTTAACTAAGTTATTAAACACCCCCTAAGTGTTAAACGCATCTCCTACTTAATAAGCGATGTCTTAATTAGTATCTTAAACTAAAATTATAGGATAATTAACGTAAAAGGCATATGGAGATTCTTTATCTTCTTTTATTAGAGGTGGTGTATAATATATATCTTTAAGAGCTCTTGCAAGGTTAAGATCTACTAGCTTATTAAAGGCTTAAACTAGCTTATTATTAACGTCGTCGTCTTCCTCTTAAATTAACGGTTTAAATACTTCTTTATTATCTTCCAGAAGGACCTTATTCTTAGTCTAGATATTAGGTAGTTAAATCTTCTTAATTAGCATATTTAATTTAGCGTGTAGATCTTTTAAGATGTCCGTTTACTTGCCATTAAAGAATGGCTTTTTGTTAAAGATAATGTCCCTAGTAGAGATAATAATACCCTTATATAAGATCTAGATCCTATAGATATTGGTAGAGTTATAGCTAGTAAGGTAGCTAATATAGGCTTATAGATCTAGTTTGCTTAGCCTTTTCTTCTTTAGCTAGGCGTCTAACGTTATCACATATACTCTACAGCCGTAGGCTTTTAGGTGCGCTAGTTACGGCTTTCTTGATCTCCTATTAGCTAGGAAGATATAGAACCTCTTATATAGCAATTTCCAACCATTACTTTCCCGTGGCGTTTAATCTTAAAGGTAGACTATATAGTTAATAATCTTGTTCTATAGATTATGGAGTAAATTAGCAGTAATTCTTATTGCTTATACTCTCTTAATAATTATACCCCCTAAGCGTTTAGCGGTACTATTCTAAGCTTAGGTATATAGCGCTAAAGGCTTAAATATAATCCCTTAAGTCTGTAGCCATTTAAGGGTTCTCTTTCTCCCTAGCTTGTTGTCTAATCTAATAGTATTAACCTTAAGGTTATACCTTAGATAAATCTATTAGATAAAATCTTTAAGCACTTATAGTGTTTCCTTCTCCTTACTATATGTTATTATAAAATACAGGAAGGTTCTTTCTAAGGTGTTATGGATAAGCATAACTTATACAAATCCTATATGCGCTTCCTTGAGGTTAGTCTAGTTAATATAGACGTTAAAATAGGGTTTATTAATATTCCGTTTTAAGAACCTTCGTAAGACCTAACACTTAATTTTAGTAAGACTGTAGTATTAATATTCTGTTGTCTTAGGGCCTTAAAGCTTAACTCCTAGGGCGTTAATACCTAAATAATAAAGGCTTATAGGTTCTGGATAACCTAGACGCAGATACTATAGTTATACATTACCCTTTATATCTAGACGAATGTCTCTTAACAATACTCTACGCTTCCGTTAGCGGCGTAGCAGTTGGCTTATATTAAATGCTAATAGACTTTCTAATTGGACGTACTTAATAGTCTATTGTCCGTAACATTCTTCCATTTAATATAGGATTATGTCGTTCTTCTAAACTAGAAGATTATTGTCTCCTTTATTATCCTAGTAGTACCCTTATTTTTAAAGTAGATGGAATAACACTAGATTCGTATTAAAGTCCGTATAAAAGGCAATATCCTTAAGACGTAGGATTCCCTTGCTCTTGTCTGGTTTTGTAACTTAGATAGTAATATCACCGTAACCTAGTATAGGCACTTCTAAGCTGCTGGCGGTGACGAATTTGTGTTTTAGGGCTTTCCTAAAGTTATAAAAATGAGAGAGATTAGTAAAGATGTAAAGAGTGGTTCCTAAGTTAAGAATAGTTAATAGCTTTAGTGGATAGAGTTAACCTGTGTAAAACAATTCTAGGAATATTATATTAGCTTCTCCTTTAATCTTAACTATCTTCTTACTCTTATCCTATTATTGTTAAGCTTCATCTTCTAATTGCTTAAGTTGTTCTACTTAGGCAGCTAGATCCTTGTCGTGCTCTACCTTTTTTATATATATACCCTCGGCATTAAATCCTTTAGGCCTCTTACACTTAAATAGATACCAATAGTTAGGAAGGGTATATCCCCTTATATCGCATACTAGGTATTTTAGGATTTTTAACTTCTTAGAAGACGTCTCTTTAGTTAAATTTATCCCTGCCCTTTTTTAACTATAAGATAAGCTATTCCCTCTTCTCTTTTAGACTTTAGTAGTAATAGAAATACCCTCTTCGGGCTCTCCTATAAAGTCTACATTAAATGCACTCCCTCTGGTAGTTAAGGATGGTATAACTTTTAAAAGGTTTGCAAATGCTTTCTATAGCTCCATTGCTACTTTATGGTATTTTAATAAGTAAGCCTTTTCGGTATTATTTACCTGCTTAGTGTATATAACAAAATAGGTTTCGCTTATAGGTTGTATTATATTTATAAGGTCTATTAGCCAGATCCTATTAGTTATCTATAGAAGATTATGCTTCTCTGCTATCTTTATTATATACTCCTATTAGTTAAGCTACTGGGTAACCTTCGTCTGCTTAAGTCCCTTAAGTAATTTGGTGTATTATAGTTATACCTTCCTTATTATAAAGTTCTTTAAAGGCTCTATATCTTCTTTTAACCAAATTAGCCATTTCTTAACTGTGAGGGAAGGGTTAAGTAGTAGCTTCTTCTGAATTGATACTATGGACGTAATTTAGGTGCGTATCTATTACAAATACTCTTCCTATTTCAGGAAGTACTTTATATCCTGGTTATAGTATCGTCTACTGTTCTTATACGCTTTCTATTAATTCGTTAAGAGCTATATATATAAGGTCGCATTCCCATTGAAATCTATAACTTTTGGATAGGGTGGTTCTTAAAGTAGACCTTCTTAAGGAGCTTCCTTAGTAGGGTCAACGTGGGCCTAAATTCGTTTGTCTACGAGGGCTTAGAGTTACCATAGCCATTACTCCTAGTCTTCCAGTTTATTAAGGATGATTGTGTTTAATAAACTTGTTGGTGGAGTTATTTTAACTAATAGGCAAAGGGGGAATTAAGATGGTATTTTTTTTGTTAGGATCGTCCTTGTTGTTAGGATCGTCCTTATTATTAGGATCGTCCTATAATGATTAAGGTAGGATTTCTGTCAGAGTCTGCGTCTTAACGATGAGGTATCAGAGTCTGACGATAAGGTAGAATTTCTTTAAATAATTAAGTAATAGCTAAATAGCTTCTTAAGTCGGCGGACCGGGCTTATAACTATCACGAAATTCGTGTAGAGCAGTTCATTGATAAAATGGGTTGATTGATTGATGATCTTGTGTCGTGTCTTGAGTGACGTGTTCTTGAGGCCCTAGGGCTTCGAGCTACGAAGAGATTTTACAATGCACGTGTTCTGTGCACGTGACTCGTGCACGTGACCCACGCCTTTAGAGAATACAGATTATCTGACAATATCGGCGTAAGTAAAGAATTTTGCTGTGGGGGAATTTTGCCAAGGCACTAGTATTGGCTAATCGAGTTTATCGCCTAAAAGAGTATCGCGCTATCTAGTTTCTACTGTAGTTGTATCTACGTATCAGAATCACCAGATGCGATTATGATTTGGTTAGTTATGTTACTATGTAATCTAATATAACCGTAACTAACTAACTAATTATTGCCATGTCTGCTCTAGAAGTAGGAAGGAAGATAAGGAGGCTGACAGCGACACAATTAAATTAAATATACGCCTATTAATAACTGAGCCGCTTCTTAACACTATACCAAGACTGGTGATTGTAAGTCCGCGCCTCTTATTAATTCGTTAACTATTAAACCAGCTGCTGATGTCGGTCAAGCTATATAGGTCCCTAAACCGTTTTCTAACTACTCCTTCCCTCCCTTAAACTATTCTACCACTTTATATACTACATTGCAAACAAATATATACTTTTTTACCTGGTTTATCTGGTTGAACCGATTCTAAAACCGGTTTCGAGCTTTAATCCGATTTTTGGTTCGGTTTTAAGGCAAATTCTAGGACCAGTCCAAACCGTTTGCATCACTGTGCAGCAGCACTAATATACCAGGGAGTGTCTATAAATGCCTGCACGAACGACTCTACGAACGGCTCTACATACGGCTCTACAAACTTCTGCATAAACGCCCGTACAGACACCCGTATAAACGCCTGCACGAACAATTACGCGATCGACTGCACGATCAACTCTACGAACGCCTACACGAACACATGCACGAAGCTCTTCAAAAGAGGAAGCCAAGGGCGTCTCCCCCTTAAGGTTTAATATGGAAGCTTTATATAGTAAGGCTTTACACAACACTCTACATAAAGCTCTATGCAGAGTTCTATAGGGGAAATTTTAATATAGAAACTCTACGTAATAAGGCTTTATATATTGCTCTACATGCAGCTTTACTTAAAGCTCTATCAAAGCCCTGCTAAAGCTCTACTACCCTGTATAAAGCCTTATTAAGAACTTAATATACATTAACTTATAATTATTATAATTTAACTATACTAAACCTCGCCCCTATATATACCTAAGCCGTGCCTTAATCTACTCTACTTACTAGCGTAAACTGGGTCAGAATTTTCGCTGGCGTTTACCCCAACGATTATCATGTTACATTTCAACAGCTAGCAGCCTAGTAAAAGTACACAGGACTAAGTCGTCGAGTCCAGTCCAACGTGATCACTGACCAAGTATTCGAAGTCAGTTGGAAGATTGGCTTCATCTAACCGGAGCCTCTCGCACAGACAACCAGGCCGTGATGGTTTGAAAAATTGAGAGGGGTTGCCGATGGGATACTCCAGCATCCACCCCAATTTATGTTTGAAGGTGCCTCCCGGGCGTTGGCCTTGGTCGAATTTGAAGCCCACGCAGATCGTAAGGATGTAAATTGCGGCTAGTGCGCCAGCACAATATACAGACCCCACCACGACTGTCAGCACCCAAGTCGGTTTCGTCAGCAGGAATGTATGGTGGCTATCTATGAGAACCAGAGGCATAATAACCACCAATACATTTCCGCAGAGAAACACCATACCGATGACCCAGCGAAGTCGGAATTGAAAACCGCCGTAGGACATGAAGTGTTGAGGTCGTGGGTCTGGATCTTCCGAATGTGTTGAATGGAGCGACGAAGGGGAGAGGTTAGTGCTGACTTCCAAGGGTGAGGTAGTGCCCGCGGCTGCCTCGTTTCGAAAGCGATGCTCTCTGATGTGTTCGTAAAAGGCCAAGAAGCCTATCCCGAGCATGACTGAAAGAGTCCAGATTCAGCTTTAGCTATCATCAAAGGCCTTGAGACTTACTTCCAGAGATGGAATGTCCGTACATGAAAAAGCTACTAATAAAAACTTGAGCCTCTCTGGAATCCCGAAACGCCGGCATTGTGGCAATGGTGACGAGCGATATCAACGTAATAAGTAGAAGACCTCCCCTAGGAGTGCCGTTCTCATCCCACTTAGACTTTCCGTACGTTGAGCTCGCTTGGAATGGTTTGTAGAATGGTATAAGTCTTCTCCGTGCAATTATTCTCAGTACTTTACGGGCGTCAGTCACTAGATTCTCAAAGCGAAATATGCAGTGCAAACCTCTACTGTTGGTATATAGAACGCTGATAACATTTCCCATTGAAGAGAATGCGATACACAGTGACATTGAACATGACGCATTCTCTATTGAATGCGTAGCAAAAACCTTCAACGCAAGTCAGATGGAACACAGTTGAATGCAAATGGTGGAAGTGACCTTCATCACAAGTCAGATGGAACACAGTTGAATGCAAATGGTAGAAGTGACCTTCATCGCAAAAAATGCTATTAATGATTCCTTCTTGTGTACAATCGTGTCGAGATCAAGTAGCCAAAACTTGCAAGCAGGTTAGCAGTGCTCACCAAAATTCAGGAAGTAACGTACCAAGAGCATGTTAAACGAGAAGTACAGCATAATGACTCCCAACACAGCGAAGTAGGCACCTTGCCTCAAAGCTTTCATTCGGCTCCGAGAACATTCGTTCAAATGCTGATCTTCACCGCCATCTATTTCGGAGGTAACGTAATCTTCTCCCTCTCAGCTAGTACAGGGTGGAGACGAGAAGATTCATATACTTACCTGCGGCTTGCCATCCTTGGTAGCTGTAAAGAACCAGAACGATAGCCAATGGCCAATTTCGACCTTGGATGTCGTCATCAAACTTTGTCATGAAACCATCAAACCATGGAACAGATTGTCTTTCTATGATTGCTCGTACCAACCCTGCCAAAATCATAACCAGCAGGAATATGACCTTGGTTGCAGCAACGCCCCGATTTGTGAAGATTGAGACCCTTGGCAGGCAGTAGTGCATCCAAGCGAAGACCATAATTAATGCGCTGGCAATACACATCGTGCGCCATTCATTTGGAAGAGTGGATCGGTATGGAACGATATGTTGTGCAAAGGCCAATGAGCTTGCTACAGGTGTCGAAAAGGCAACAAAGAACCAGGCAAACGGGCATATGAACACCAGTGGTGGACGTGTAAACATCCTAGAAATCTGGCTTGAATATCAATGGTGGGAAGTTTATCCCTGCTTTGAAGTACTCACATAAATAAACTCCCCTCCATTAAAGGGCCAAGCAGCAGCATACTCGAGATTGACATGAAGGCTGACGGGTCATTAATGATTTGAAGGTTAATGGCACTACGTCGGAGGGAAAGGTGCGTACCAAATTAGAGTGTATATACCACCGAGAAGCCAGGCGACTGCTGCGGCTAGTTTACTTCCAGCGAGTATTGTTATAAAAGGCGGTAATATGAAGATATCCCAACCTATCATTCGATTAATGATAAGACAAGTAACGTCCCGCCTGACGAGTGCAAGTAGGATTGGACGACTTCCATCAATAGAACCGGTGCCCTGCATGTCGTTGTTGCACAGCGGGAAGCAGTAGATAAGTTTCTTACACAAACCAAACGTCTCAATGGTAAATCACGATCAATATATCGACGCTGTCAAGGCACTTGCTATTTACAATGCGTTGGACAATTGCGAGTAACTTTAGGGGAAAAGCGAGAGGCGAATACTTGACGAGATGGTATTCGAAAGATTTGAGGTGGACCATCATTTTACTGGAGGATGGCTGAGGACCCCACCGCCAACCCAGGGCTTTCTAGAAGGCGGCGAGGCAACCTTTGGGAATAGATACGATACTATGCGACTCTAAGATAGAGCGGGGTTCACACGGAAGGACGCACGCAAGGCATAAATGAGCATTAGGCCCCACAGCCCCGAGCATCTGTGGGGCTTCAGTGTCAAGAGCGCCTTATCGCAAAGTTCGAGGGAATAGAGAACTTCTCTCCCCAATTGCCACCGGTCAGCATATTGTTTGTGTTCGACGAGAAAGCCCTACGACTTCGCCCTTCGGTTCACACAGGATGGAAGAACAGGTCCTTGAAGGACGGTATATTACCTACAAAAACACTCTGAGGGACTTCCTCATCGAGACTTATGGGCATGGTAATTTTCAAATCACTGTATGCTCCCAATGTTGGATCCCATAATATGCCCTAATAAACTATGCTTAAATCGACCAAGGCGGTAGACGGGGGCGAACGATGGAGCATAAGGGTACCGCAAGGCCGCACTTTAAATGCAGTAAGTAATTTCGATTGCAAAGTATTAGGAACACAATGGCTAACGACAATTGTTCGCGAAATCCCAGATTCAAAAGCGAGAAATTCAAAGGCGTTCCCAGCGTGCAATCCAGCAAGACCAGGAAGCGGAACTAGAGCATGAAGGTCAAGAGTAGAACTGCGGGACGTGAAAAATATGAAAAGCCAATATTACATATATATCAGGGACAGGCACAAAATTGGGGTATTATTGCCATTACGACCTTATGCAGATTTCTTTTCCTGGCACGTTTCTGGGATGACAAGGCGAAGGCTTTATTGGTTTACGGCTCACCGATGAGAAATTGCATGGTAAGCTTGCTTTTGGTTGGCAGGGAGGGTGGAAGATGCACGCCATTCGGCGAAGGGCCGTCCCGCGTTGGGTTAATGCCATCCGTCTGGTTTCACACTTATCGTTAACGTGGGACCCCAGGAAGCGAGACACTCTTGGTTTAACTTATAACTCTAATAACTTTAATATTATTATTATTAAATAAAATACAAAATATTATATTAAATAAAATATTTAAGTTAAAAAATAAAAATAAAAATCTTTAAAAAGGCTATAACATATTCCATCACCGAGTGTCCGACATCACCGAGTGTCCGATAATTTCCTTGGCGTCCACCATCTACCTTTACACGACTATATCTTAACAAAACAATATACAATCTATTTAAAAAAAATAGTAGAATTAATCTAGCTTTATAAGCCTATCTTTAAAGCTAATTTTTAAGTGCTAAAGCTATTGCTAAATTGTTTAATATTAATCCCCATACTTTTTGCTAATATGTTAAAAAAACGCA
>Ga0307507_10004194_pt1 | contig 26087 bp, 8 predicted proteins | sample 7_EM_MG_FD_207223 | JGI IMG/M metagenome (GOLD analysis project Ga0307507, IMG submission 207223) | Populus trichocarpa ectomycorrhiza microbial communities from riparian zone in the Pacific Northwest, United States - 7_EM | ecosystem: Host-associated > Plants > Roots > Unclassified | place...
CGGCGCTGCTATTCTTCTCCTTCCTTTCTCTAGCTTTGGATCCTCGTTTATAGACTACCAATTGTACAGGCTTGCGCGTCCCTCTTGCCGTGCTCGTGCCTCGATTGACTGAGTCGCTAACATTAAGGTGCCTACAGTAAGGCTCTAAGATATTAAGTAGTAGCCTTATAGGTATTACTAACCGGTAAATATAGATCCTTTTATATCTCAGATATTAACATCTAGTAATACTACCTATAAGTTAATATCCAAAACGTAGCGAAAGTAATAGTATCCTATAAATAAAATAAAGCAGGGGCGCTAAGCAGGCCATTCCACTATAGGCTTAGTAGGGGCATCCTAAGAGGATATTTTCGCTATAGATGCCTCTGCCAAGAGGATAGTGCCTAGAATATGCCTCTAAGCGAGCTCGCATGGTATAAACTACCAATTTGGCAGCGAGATAATAAATATATACGCTCTAAATACCGCCCTTTATCTAGCTCTTTTACCTATCACTATAAAGCCTTTATTTGTGCAGAAGCTTAAAAGCGCTCTACTTTAGTATAGCTAAGTAGGCATATAAACAATAAGTTAATTCCTCCTACCATCATAGTTATATCTATCTAATTGGCATTATTAACTAGTACCTCTTCCCTTCCGGAGGCTACCATATCTTGTCCTTAACAAACCCAAATAACGACTCGTCTTGCCTAAGCCGACGCTCTATCTTATCGTATTCCCCTCGTGCAAGCTAAAAGGATGTCTACGGATTTTAATTGCTGTGTCTCTAAGAAGCGCGATAACTCGGGGAGCTTGGGTAAAGGCTTTCTCGTCGGTTGGCGGAGGCGTCAAAGGCGCGCCTACGAAGCTTAAAGGCGGTATAATATGCTGAGATTCTTTCAGAGGAGGCTGCAATATATACATAGCCGTATATCATGGCATGAGATGGGCTGCATCCCAAAGTTAAACGGTGGTCATCTCGAGGACTGGTTGGGGTTTAGGGGTTTCGGTATGGTTCAGTTGACTTAGCAACCGCGCCAAGCCAAACGCCGAGCAGCGGAGGCAGTGCATCACCGCCACAACGCCACACTCAAGACAACACCAACCATAGTTCCCCAGGAAGTAGACCCTTCACAAGGGTATGGCCGGAGCGGGTCGGCCGCCCTCCCTACTAGCGCTGGCAAACTATAAAGAGCTTTAGGCAAATTCTTGCACTAGAAGTACTATTACTTTTCCTACACCTAAACAGCGCAGGGAAAGGTTAAATGCGGTTTAGCTATAGTTGCTTGCATAATTAGTTTCTGGTTTTTTTATACATAACACAACTTTATTTCCGCGCACCCCTATAGCGCTTAGCATAGGCTTTGCCTGATTTACCTTAGCTCTGACTAGGGTGTCTTTTACACCGCCTTAATGACAGAAACCCTCTAAGCGTGTTATTCACGTTACTTTATATATATAATCTTGATGCCTTAATCTGCCTTGCAACGGTTTAAGTTCTAAGGCAGCATGCAGTTAAATAGCATGTTAGGCACGTCAGCATAGAGAGGGGTAGGTAGTGAAGCCATGGAGTGATTGTATTGGCGGCTAATATCCCTTATGTAAAGCATGGCTTCTCTCTAATCAAAGTTAAGCTATCTTAACAGAATTATTGGCGGTCTGCCGCTAATATTGTACGCCACTAAGTAGCTGGATGAAGCCAATGTTTAGCTGCCACTTGTGGGCTTGACGTATAATATGGGCTATTCCCTGTCCTCTATAAGCTGTAAACTATAACGGAGTCTTAGTATCCTGCTCTTAGTGGGCTAGGTTTAATATACAACACTTAGCGCAATGGCTACTCCTATAAATGGCCAGGTCTATAACGAATATTAACCTGGAATTGAAGTAGCACCTTAACCTGGAATTGAAGTAGCACCTTAACAACTGTATGCGATTCTCGCGTTTCAACAATTAATAGGAGAAAAGGAGTTTGCTGGCCATATAGCAGACCATGTCTTGGAAGTTACCCATGGGAATAAGGCAGTGGGACAGCCTAAGAGAAAGAAAAAGGTCCTTATTATTGCGGCTATATGTGCCGGTGTAGTAATTATCGTTCTTGTTGGAGTACTAGCTGGGGTATTGACAAGGCATCATCCAGATGAAGGGTTAGTGGATGTGCCTATCCGCGGCTCTAAGCTTTAATTCTTCTAACACTGTCGCACTTTTGCAGAGCACTAATACCATTCCCGATACCCCCGACCTCCAGTTCTCCCCTAAATATGACTGGCACGTCAATAATTGTAGCCCGATACCTCTTTCCGACCCTAATATCCTGGGGCTACCTATAACTAGATGTAATAGCGCTAACAACAAACATATTAAGCGCTGTATACAGAAAATACCGCCCCTTAAACGCAACGTTGAGCCAAGACTGGTACCCGCGCGGCAGCGACTTTGAGCCTATTGGGGGAGGCGTCAATATTGGGTTCTTGGTGGCAGTGCGCTCGCGCACGCAAGGCGGCAACACTACAGACGTGTACGTAATGGGGGAGGGCGGTGGGGTGTACAGAAAGTGGCACAGTAACGACCAAGTCTGGAACGGATTGAATAGAAACAGCGGCCCTGGTGCCTGGGAGCTGGTTACTAATGGAGCCGCTATTAGCGCCCTAGCTATCGTGTTATACAATAAGCTCATAGACGACGTCTTTGTGTTGGCAAAGGGTGTGCATAATAACACTATCCATACTATTTAATGGGCGAATGACGCTTGGGGCTCTTATAAGGACCTTGGCGGGGGCGATATGCAGTTCATGCTGGCTGCTGTTTCGTGGGATGGGATGAGGGTGGATGTCTTTGGTGTTAGTTTGGTGAATAATTACCTGTTTCACACCTATGCAGGGGATGGTACTATATGGGCAATATTCAACAGGGGAGCTTCTGGCTTTGAGGACTTAGTAGGGTTCTGCACCTTATCTCCTGTTGTTGTGTTAAGAGCAAAGGGCATCCTTGATGTCTTTGCAAGGGGAGGAGATGGAGGCCTATGGCAGCTCTTGTATAATGGAAGCTGGTCCCCTTGGACTCTGATTAGCGGCAAAACCATAATTTAGGGTCAGCCAGACGCACTTAGTTGGGATGCGAAACGGATTGACATCTTTGTGTGGGGATCCGACAACTCCCTGCTTATGAAGAGCTTTAATGCTTAAACAGGCCAGTGGATACTAAGTGATGGGTTTAATTAGATAGGTACGGGCTTAAGTGGGCCGCCGAAATCAGTAAGTGATGCTGTGGGGAGTATGCATGTGTTTGCTTATGGCCTATATGATAACGTGGTGTGGAAGCAGTGGAACATATCAGAAGGGGGGGAATGGCCGGCGGGAGACTTTGTCGTGCTTGGGGCACCAATATTTTAGCTAGGGGTAATAGGGAAACTTGTTAGGATTCTCTAGGTACTTTTTATACTAATACTCTATTAAGCTTCCAGTGGCAAATATTTAAGTAGAATGGAGGTGAACACAGAGATAATGGCTAACAATTGTGAGTTAGAAGCAAGGTTAAATGGGAGTCACTTATATAGCTGATTGCTGGTTTGTGAGTGATAAATGGTAAATTTATACACATTCTGGATGGTAAAACAAGTAATAATTTGAATATGCGAGTGAGAACTAGTAATGGCTTGTAGTGGCGTTGTTTACGGGATAGGCGATTAAACTACGGGGTTATCTCAGTAAGCGACTTAGACGGCAAGGGCAGAACTTAAGGCGCACTCACTAATACTAAAATGTCACTAGTCTCCGCCTAAGAAAACGCCACTTTTTTTTAACCAATCAGCTATCTACCAACCTTAAGTTTGCCCTGCCGTCTGAGGGCCTTTGGTGCGGAACTCTATGGCGCTCAACTTCAATTTTCGCAATTTTGTATGAGAGACACTTTTACCTGTATATTTGACTCCCTAACAACGCCTATTTAACCTAATAAGCTAACGAGTCGAGTTAGACCAGTCTCCTCCACAATCGATTACTTTTTTACAATGGGAACACCACTTCCTTACAAGTTACGCGCTTCTAGTATTTGGGTAGATATTAACGCGTCCTCATCCTCCCCACTCTCCAATATCGACTCCCTTTCCCCCTTAACACCGTCCTCTATATCTCGGTCGTCTCAAAGGCAAGCAACTGCACCCCCTACTAGTCACCAAAGGCAAATTAGATAACGGCGGAGCCCTCTTTCTTAGCGCCAAAAGCTACGGGCGATATAAATACTATAGCAGCGGAACAACTTTGATATTAGGAAATTCCTTAAGGCATAGGTTATAGAGGATGTTAATAGTAGATTAAGTAGCCTTTATATTAGTTAGCGGATCTTATTATTATATTCTGCTTTAAAACAAGCGGAGGTTTATACAGCCCTTTAATTAACTAGTTACGTGTTAGTAGGGGATATTTCCTTAACAGAACTTATCCAAGAACTTAATGCACTACTTAGGCAGCTATATTTTAATAAGTTTAACCACTCTACCTCTATAGAGAAGGTTAACTTCTTTTAAGTATTAGAAAAAATTAAATCGACTGCTCCTATATAGACTGCTCTGCTTAAAAAGCTTATAAGTAATCAACACTAGGGCTAGAGTAGTTATAAAGGGTTAGGCAATTCCAAGATAGTCCAGCAGCAGTTATATTTAATTACTTCTATTATCTATAGGAGTCGTGCGCGGCATACTGCCAATTTCTTTATAAAAATGTTAGGAATCTACCTACTTAGAAGTAGTGTTAAGCGTTAAGTTATTAAGGTATTAGCTGGGCTAGGTCTCTATAATAGTTATAAATATATCAATTAACACCTTACGGATATTGCTAATAATGTAAAGAAAGGTTTAACCCCCTAGTCTATATTTTATATAGCTAACTAATAAAAAGAATAAGCTATTAAGCCTTGCAGTCAATTCTTAAGCGCTACTAGTCTATAATAACTTTAATTTTAAGGATAACGTTAGAGATTAAGTGCTTGGGTCTTCCAGAATAAGAATGTGTAATATAACAACTACACTTCTTATCCTTTGCCCTAAGATTCCAACTACTGGCCTTAAGCAGTTAATATTTAACCTATTACAACCACTTCTTTTTAACAATATTATCTTATCTCTAGGTCTTTAACAGGACCATATCTTATAGTAGTTGTTAATATACTTTATTACAACTACTATCCGCAAGCTTTATTTATAGGCAGTTAAATATGTTTTTAGTAGTAAGCTAGGTCTTTTTCCTATAGTACCAAAGCTTAACCTACTATCTTCTTAAAAGACTGCTCTGTAACAGCTAGGTGCAATCTTTTATAATAAGGGTACAATTAAAGGTATATATAGTGTCCATCAGGATATCTAGATCCACAAACTTGGCTTTAAAGAGGATAATAAGTCAGGCCATTTTACCTAGCGCCTTTGGCTCGCCTGGGGCGATTAGAAAACCGTTTAATATATTAAGAGCGTTAAAACCGAGCAGTCTCTTGCTAGTCAAGCTTTTAACTATTAGGACTGGTTGCTTAGGCCACCTATGTTCTTTTATATCCTTTAAAGTTTCCTCTACCTTATAGTTTGTATTCACTAGGAGAGTCCTCCTGGTACTTACTTAAAGGCCACACTCCTTTATAATATTGGCTACTGGGACCGGCATGGAATCTTATAAGAGAATACTAAATTCTATCTTGTTAAGCCATTAATTACATAAGGCTAGACGGCTTAAGTGGTCGCACTCTAGTATAATATACTTGGCACTAAGGGGTGGTTCTAAGGGGTTAATAGCAAGGAAAATAATAGAAAAGAGTCCTATAATAATACTATTATATAGCTAACTCCATCTTAATTTCTTAAGTCAATTAAGCGTGTACGATAATAAGCATTTACCTACTCCGCTTAGACCGGTTAAGGCCATAACAACAAGGAGTTTTTTAGTATATGTTGGTATCTCTAATAGGTTAAAGCTTTTATAGTCCTACGGCATGCTATCTATTATAGCAATATTGGTCTAATCCACTAACTTATTAATCCACTCTCTGTCTAGTTCTATAGGGCTAAGCAGTCGCGATATGGGTATGAGATGCTTTATCTTTAATAGCTTCTTATAGATTGGATCGCGACTGCTAAGCTTTAATAATTAATTCTTGCGTTAAGTCTAGTAAATCTAGCGGGTTAACCAAATACCTTTAAAGCAATTGATCTTGCCCTAGAGCATATTAACTGCTGCTATACCATTAACATAAAGCTATATAAGAACTCCACTTATAATGTTAAAAAGATATTTGGATGGGTTACGCTTGCTAGTTTATATATTTCTTAACTGCGTGCTATACTAGAGACTTTATTTAGTTAAAGAGCCGATTCTAAATATAGTAAAAAGTTAGCACTCGCTAATATATTTAGTCTTATACACTATCTCTAGGCTAAGGGTTATACACATATCCGAGCAGTTAATAGTAATTATAATAGTCAATTTAAGTCTACTAATATTCTTATAAATGGTATAGAGCTTCTTAAAGAAAAGATTCACTCGTTTAATCTTTAAAATATTATTATACCTAATAAGATTATTTCTATTTCGTCTAAAGATAAGGAGTAATCTACTACTGCTACTAAGCTATTAGCACTTAGAGATTATATAAAGGCAATTAATAATATATTTTATACTAAAGATAGAGGTTATTAACTACTTTACTTTAACTTTACTTAACTTAACTGCTGCACTTCACCCCCTCAACCCCTTAACCACCTATTCAGCTCATCGCTTACTACCCCCCCAACTACTTATTTAGCTTATCGTTGACCACTTCTTCTACAACTACCAGTTAAAGACTGCCCTTATTTCTGCTCTCTTCGCCTTATTTATTGCAGTTAACAACTACTTACTAACTCCTTACTCCTTACAGTCTACCCCTTTAAGTTACTGTATGGTTTGTACCTAATATCTCTTATATTATTATCTTAAGAAAACCGTCTTACTAACTGCTTGTAGTAGATTACTTATTATAGTTGGCATTTATAATCCTAATAGCTTCGCTGGCTGTCCCAACTCCTCTCTCTTTAACGTTAACTTTTTTAATGTCCTCTGTCTTGACCTGTTTAAGATATACACTGCTAGGTTCCTAAAGTTACAGATTTGATAGCTATTGCTTTACCTCCACCCTAATAGGCTCCGCGACTAGACTCTACCTAAGGGCGTAGACATAGTAACTTTAAACAATATTAAGGACTAGTTAATAGGCACCTCTAATACTGTCACCATGGACAGGTAGGCAGCAGTTGCTTATAGGGGTTAAGTAGGCTGGCAGTTAACCTGGGACATAAACCGCAACCTAGTTAACCGCTGTCAGCCTCTCTAGTTATATGCTATCCGCTTTGGCCTCTTAAGTAGGCCAACTCAAATTAGCAGTAATGAGAGTGGTAAGGATGCCGGTAAATTAATTACAATTAGCAGTGATAAGGATAAGGGTAATGCCGGCTGGGAGTAGTCTTGGCAGTCTTGGTAGTCACAGCAGTCGCAGTAGTCGGATAATGAGCAGTCCCCGCTTTTTAGGGAGAGATAACGACGTCCGTATGCCTTATAGGAGTCGCAGCAGTCTAACCCTATTGAGCTGTTGGATGACGAGGAGCCCACGCCTCTTAGGAAGAGGTAATGATAGCTATATACCTTCTCCGCAGGTTGAATATTAACTGGTAAGAGTACTCTGATATTAACTAGTTATAGTTGTAGTGCTCCGGCATCTTATAGCGTAGCCTTAAGCACGTCTACCTAACTACTACCAGTCTATCTAATAGAGGAACGTTAGACCAATCTTCTTAATATAGCGAGTTATTAAGGTGCTATCGTAATTGGTATTATATGTGGGTTAACTGCTTTGGCGTTCCTTCCACCTTAATATATAGTGGTGGCAAGTCTCAATACTCACAATTGACTAAACTATTGAGTATAACCACTTAATCTATTCTCTAACGAGTTGCCGCTATATGGCAATATAATGCGCACGTTATTAATTTCCTTTAGTAATATCTTGAGTTTTAGTTGACTGGTTGGCCGGTTTACTGGCAACTCCAAGAAACAGGTAGCTTGGTTTTTAGACTGGATAAAGCGGCATAATGGTGTACCTCTGCTAGTAGATTAACCAGCTCCTCCTAACTCCTTAATCCAGCCGCTCTTGCGCATGTCTATAAATTCTTGCTTAACTCCTTAGACTCCCTCCCAACGCTCTGCTCCTTTAGCTTTGACCCCTTGGACTCCTTCCGCTTTAACTTACCGGCCTCTCTCCCAGCGGTTTGCTCCTTATGATTAGGCTACTTAAGATCCTCTATTATTAACTACTTAGGCTCCTTCCCGATTAACCCGTTGGCCTAGGCCCATATTTATAAACGTATATAATAATAAGGAGCATATTTTATGAGCTACTTAGAAATTGTGCATATAACTAATAGATTATAGTTTGGTGGATGGTTTAACAGATAGGTTTATAGTTCTCTTTTTAGGATAAATAAGTGGTAACTTATAGCCTTTGGAATAGTTAAATAAATAGGCTAATTAATTCCTTAACTGCTTTCTAGTTTAATTTAATATAAAAGTTTACTTAGAGATTAACTACTTATACCCTATTAGCATGTAATAAAGGTAAACTATCTAAAAATACTAAGCCCTTCTTATTTACACCTCCCACATTCCTAAATATATAGCTTTTAGTATTAATAACCGCTTGCGCCTATCCCGCCTATTATTTCTTATCTCTTTACTATGGTTTTTTAACACTAGGCCGCTAATATTCTTACTAATAGGTGCTAATCTTAACCGCCTATATAAGATAGAAGCTGTACCCTCTAAACCCCGCTATATCTTATTAGTAGTAGAATCTGCGGTCCTTACCCTTCTTTTCCTACCTCTACAAGTTTTACTGCTGGGAGTTATAGGTAGTTCCAAGCTAGGCTCCATACTATTAGTTAGCAAAGCAGTCTGCGAGTCTACTAGTTAAGTCTCTAGCACTATTAGTTAAGTCTCTAGTACTAGCAGTTTAGTCTCTAGTATTACACTCTTACTGCTCTGCGATTCTAGTTCCTGTAACTACTTATATTTAATTTCTCGCTACTGCGACTAGTGTAAACTACTATAACCTCGTCCTAGCGACTGGTTATACTGTGGCAAAGGGGATGGTATACTATACTAGTTAAGGGGATATGGAGTAACTCCTCCAGCTAAAGATAGCACTACTATTAAGAAAGGGGATTCTAATACTAAGCTAAATAAGCGTATATAGTTCTCTATAAGCTTCTTCTGCTATAATATAACTAGTAAAGCAGTCTTATTATTAATCTTAGTTTGTCTTTCTATAACCTATGCCCTTTATTTATCAGCTATAAGCTTACTATTACTAGCGCTACTAGCTATAGGTAATAAGTCACTAGTACTAGATACTAGTTTCTTAGATTTCCTAAACTCTAACTACTTAGCTAGTATACTATCTACATTCTGGCAAAGGAACTGAACTAGCTACTCTCCCTAAGCTATAGCATGCTTCTACTTATTTAATGGGAAATGCTTATAGAGATCTTCTATAGTTCGTATTAGAAACTTAGTAGCTGAGGTAACCTTATTAAAGGCGTATATAATTGCCCACTAGTAGTAACTAGGCAAGAAATATAAAAAAGGTATTAGAGCAAATCTCTCTTCTATTAGGACCAATTTATCCGCTTATACTTAACACCACTTAGCCAGCCATTAGAGAGTAACACCTTGCTTTAAGCCCAAGGTTGGTTTTTAAAGGGAGACAGGAGCAGTTAGCGCAGTAGTTATAATAAGAAAATTAGGGTTACAACCTATACCATTATAATAACTCTCCTGTGGTGCCTTTGGAGTTTATGTTTTAGGATCGCATTTGTCCTCCTAGAGAAACTTAAGTAGGTATTTACAGTAGCAGTCGTTATTCAGTATAGCCCTCTAATAGTCGCTTATAGAGTCCCTACTTTTGATCTCCTACTTTGTCTAGGGACGAACTTTATTCTTATTAGTTAACTAGTTAGTAGTTATACCGTTAAGTTCCTGGTTTAAATAAGGGTACTAGTCTAATAAGTTACTATTATAATCTAAATTGGACTCGCGACTGCTCCCCTAAGAAAATAATTGCTGTAATTGACTCGCCTAGCGATTGCATAAGAGCATATTACGTCTATATTTTGGCTTGGACGTTATTTGACCAGTAACTTCTTTTTAAGTCGACTCCTTTTAATATCCTAACCGATTAAACGCCTAATACGGCATAAAGAATACAGCTACTCTAGTTTTATTACGACCCCTTGCTATATGACTAAACCTCTGCCATAGATCTCTAATATTATCTATAATTAGGAAATTCTATTAGACAACTATATAAACATCTAGGATATCTATGCCTATTTTAAGAGTAGTCGTGGCTACTATAATCCAAATATCCGACTGCTTACTACGGAAAATATTATATATCCTATCCTAATCATGCTTTGCTATATAATATGTATATATCCTAACTATCTAGTTTGTAAAACGCGCCGAGTAGCCCTTCTAGACAAGAGACTCTTTAAGGTACTAAAAGACTGCCGCGATGCGTCTTCTACCGTTAAGAAATATAATTGTTTTTGGGATTTTCTAAGGGGTTAAGCCACCGCTTAAAGACTTAACTGCTTAGTTAAGTAAGAAGTGTAACTGCTTATAGCAGTTTATCTTTCCTTTTAGTATCGGAAATATATAAATTAAGATATCCGGTTAGTTAATAGACGTGCGGATAATCTCTAATATACCTAGTTTAGTTCCCTCCGGCTAAAACCCACTATTTTTTTTCACTACTTACTCTATCTTAATGTCTATAGTTGCAGAGCAGCCAAAGAAAATAACACTTAATAGGAGAGACCGGCGTAGCTTATAGATTAAGATAAAGTCGCTCCAAAACTCCTTCTACTGGTAGAGTATATAATACTCATCAATAGCCACCAGTCCAACTTGACACTAGAAGGATAAATTCTATAGGATCTTCCAGAATTTAGGAGATACAGCTTACTCTGGCCCAAGTAGTATATAGGTATATACACCATTCTTAATATCCTTAAGCAGTTAAGGGTTCTGGAATTTTGTATCTACTAATATTAAACATAGGTTTATACTAGGGTATCGATAAATTAACTCAACCTGTTCCCCCCCTAGCTTACTTAATGGGATAAGCTGTATTGTAATCTGGCCAGTTAAGACTAAGAAAGTATGGAATATAATACTTTTACTAAAGCCAGTTTTTGCAATAAGTATAGTATCCCCTATTTTATAAACCAGTTAGCGAAGCGCCCTAACCTGTTAAGTATAGGGATTCTTTCCCCTAAGGAGTCGGCACATAGTATAGGTAAGTATTTCCGTTTAATACTTTATATTCTGGGGTTCGGAACCATCTAATACGAGCCTCCAGAGCTGTGGGATAGTTAAGGTTGGTATATATTTTATTTAGGCAGTATATAACTAGGCCTTAGAAGGAGTCAAAGAGGCTAAAGGAGTTAAATAGCGCAAATTGCCACGTTACTATTAGTAATACCGCTTGCTTTAAGGCATCTAGAGAGGATTTGCGAGTAGACCTAATAAGACTCGCAAAAAAATTTCGACCTATAATTTTAGAACTTTATATTAGCTAAAATGCATAAATAAGTACATAGATAAATAAAGTGACCCTTAAAATATAATTAATTACCTTTTAAAGTGGTTAACTAGTTAACTGGTAGAGATATATCGCTCTTTAGCAGTGTCGCGTTTAATTAATAAGTAGACCTTTATATATTTTCGCACTAAAGGCCCTTAGACAGCAAACAAGACCGCGCTTCTAAGTATAGGGGTTATATAACGCTAGCAGGGGTTTAATAAAGCTAGTAGGGGTTTTATATAAAGCTATACTAATTAAGTACTAGTAAGACTTATCTTGTTTACCGTTTAAGTTGCTTACTAAGATAACTATAGGGTAGAGTTTAATCTTTCCCTGCGCTAATTAGGTATATAAAAAGTAGCAGTACTTCTAATGCAAGAGTTTACCTAAAGCTCTTTGCAGTTTACTAGCGCTAGTAGGGAGGGCGGCTAACCCACTCTAGCTATACTCTTATTAAAGGTATATTAGGAAGTATTTAGTTAGCGCTCTATAACGGCCCATACCCTAGATAGTATATAGCCATAATAGAATATATATATACATAAACCCGTTCTTAGCGCTTACGGGAACGCGTAAATATAGTACAGTAAAGGTTGGAAGGCGTATTATATAATATAAGGAGAATTACTACCTAAAGCTATAGATTATGGATGCTCTGCATTCTAACTTTATTAGAGTAGTATAGTTTGAAGCGCCTTGGCAAGAGGCGGGACAGAAAATCTATAAGCATTTAGGGCGGAAGCCGATTTCGCTAGTGACTATATAGCGGGACTGGTTAATTACGGTCCAATAGCTAACAAAGAATACGCCAAGCATTATTATAATATAGTAATTAGTATAAGCGGCAAACACTAGAGTATCTGTGTTGCTGCTTGCGCTAATCTAGTTATAAGCTGGCGTACCTAGCAGCGTAGGTAATGCGGGCCATTAGAATTACGCGGCCGTTAGATTTATACGGCTATTAGATTCTAGTAAAGGTTAACCAAAAAGTAAATCACTTAGCGTGGGAAGGGGAGACATCGGCAAATATTTTACACCAATATATACGTAACCTAAAGAAATTCTAAGAAGTCTTGGATGACCTTACGCTTAAAATTATATAGCTCGCACTATTACTCGCACTATTAACCTTTACCTAATCAACCCTCTATGGCTTTGCCTTTAACTAATATTTTAAGACGTCTGGTATAGGTTCTTATCCGGACTCACCTAGCCCAACTTTAAAAAATTTATTCTTCTATTAACTAGGCCGATACCAAGTTAATTGAAAAACTATTAGTTAAAATAACCGGTAGCGTTAATATGATAAATATATACTATCTTATTACTAGGATATTGGATAGGAAGAGATTAGGATAAGTAGATATTGTTTTTAACTATAGTGTGTATCTAGACGTATATTAACCTCAGGTTCTGGCTTTTAATGTAAAAAGTTGGCGATTTAAGTTTAATAATTACAGAACTTTTCAATCCAGCTATACGGCCGAAGGTAAACGAGATAGTAGAGTGGTAGAGGGCGATAAATCTTAAATATAATGTCGATTTCCCGAGTTAAATAGATATTTGGAGGGAAGGTATAATGGTGCTAGAGCGCGTCACCTGCTATATTTAACCAATTAGGATTTTCCATGCCCGGTATATAAAATCGCTATTGGCTTGCTTACTACTAGTGCCTTGGCGGCCCTCGTGATATGTCTACCTACTGCCCCTAAATGATTCTTCTTCTTCTTCTCCTTAGCTTAGTATTTTTGTATAGTAGCAATCTATAAGCTTTGGTTTAGAAGCATTTATATAAGCCTGTTATAGAAGGACGTATTACCCTCTTAGTAAGTATTAACGTTTATATTTTAAAATTTAAATACTAATATCTTTAATAGTCTTAGGCATCCGTATTATAAGCTTAGTATTATTAGCAACTAACTAATACCTAATAACCTACTTATCTATCCACCCTAAATTATTACTGCTATCTTCCTCTTTTTAGCTAAATTAGTAACCACTTATACGCCTAGCAGAGAATAATTCCTTAATTATATATATTAACTTTCCTGTTGTCTGTCTAATTTGCGGACTGAATTTCTACGCACCCCCCAAGATATAGTCTATTTGAAATAGCTTTGGCAAAATTTGAAATTGGCTAAAGGGAGCTATATATGGAGCATAGTCTTACCTGTTTAAAGTTAGTATATACTGTTTTAGGTATAGCATATATAACCCACTTAATTATCGCTTACTAATAAGCTTGGTGGTATTTTTAGTAAACAACTATAATGCCTAGGTTGTTATAGTGCTGTAATACTAATAGGCTAAATAACTACATTGTGGTATAAAGAGGAGAAGGAGGTAAAAGGGGGTATTATATACAAATAGTAGGGGCAGCCGCCAAGGCGCTAGTGGTGGGCCAGCTAATAGTAGGAAATAGTACGAGACAGTACGCATTAGGACTGTGCCGTGACAGTACTCTCCTCCCTAGAAGGTTTGGTCCCTAAACCAAATAAGTAACCTATTTTCGCTGCAAAGATATTACTTCTGCTTACCGCCCTTAACTGAGCCAATAGCGATTTTCCATACTGGGCATGGAAAATCTTAATTGGTTAGCTTAATAAATAAAATCGGCAGAACTCTACACCGCTACTACGTAGCGCTTCTTAGTAAAAAAACCGACTAATTAGATAACTTTGATTGGTGGTCAAAGTTCCATAAGATCTTAACCACCATAAATTACCTTTATGGTTGGCTACAGCCTTGGCGTAACTCTCCCTTATTTTATACCCAGTCTGGGGGTCCTGGCTTCTTAGGGTGTTATTTATAAAACCTTAGTAGTGCGCGCTTATACCCTTTTAGGGATTTCTTGGGTTCCCAGGTTTTCTTATTATAGTATTTCCATTTAATATAGTATGTTAAGCCATGCTTGTCTATTTGTTTATTATATACATTAAGGATCTTTTTAAATTCCTACTTGTCCGTAATATTACTGTTATTATCCCTTTTGGCTATCCTGCCTGTGATATTACAACGTTCCTCTTTATTAATGTATGCTTGACTAGAGATCTCTTTAGGGAACTAGAGGCGGACTTTTAAAGTATAGAAAGACTTATTAACATGGATATAGTCCGGGAGGTTAACTATAACTGCTCCTCTATAGGCAGCTAGGACGGGCTAGGGTCCGTCCTAGTTATTATCCCACTTCCTCTTAGGCTAGTTGGTCTTTATGTTTTTAAGGCTAACTATAACTATATTATCCTTTTTAAATATTATACCTTCGTCTTGTTTTATATTAGCGTTGTCTTTATATTGTCGCTAGGAGATACGAGCTAGGGCTTTAAGCTAGGTTAAGATGCGCTTAAAGCGGTTGGCAATAGTATTAGCTTGCAGGTACTCCTTCTTTGTATATACAGACAGGGCTAATAGCTGGGGGCCTACTGGTTTGACGCCTAGATATAGGTTGTAGCTATAGTTGGCAAAGAATAGTAAGATTTCCGTGGTCTTATTAACCTGGTTATTTATAGCAAACTTAGTAAGGGGGAGCTAATCTACCTAGTTGTCTTAGGTAAAGCTTATAAAGGCGTGTAGGTACTTATTTATTACTGTATTAACAATCTTGGTTTAACTATCTATTTTAGGGTACCATGCAGAGCTAGGGCTTAGGGTTACCTTTAGGCGCTAGTTTAGGTAACACTAGAAGTTAGAAATGAATAAAGAGCCTCTATTAAAAATAATAGTATTTGGAGCGCCGTGTAACTTATAGATAGTGTAGATAAATGCTTTAATAAGCTCCTTAGTATCTAGGCTAGTAATAGAAATAAAGTATCTTATCTTTATTAGGCGGTTAACAACAACAAAGATATGTCTATATGTTTTGCCGTTATAAAGGCACTTAGGCAGGTCGATAACGTGGTTAATAGAGATATTAGTCTATAGGCGGACTGGTAGTTTTAGTGGTTTTAGGAAACCGGGCGGTGCTAAGCGTAAGGTCTTTATACGGAAGTAGAAAGCGCAGTCTTTTATAAAGGTAGCCGTAAACTGTGAAATACCTGGCTACTAATATATTTGATTAAGGAGGTCTAGTGTCTTAACGCGGCCTGGGTGACCCGCAGGGCCTAAACTGTGTATGTGGTGTATAACTTCTAGTTGGAGTTTATGTGAATTAGGGACAAATACTCAATTCCTGTAGTAGATTAGGCCGTCAATAATTAAATATTTGGATTTATTATAGCGGAGCAGCTTCCTAATCTGCTTAGGCTAACGGCGTGCTTTACGGTCTTCCTATTTGTATAGTATAGCTAATATATTCCTAGCGAGTTTGTTCTCTTTATAGGCATTCTTAATAAGCTCCTTAAGGGGTTTTTTTTTAGGCTTTGGGTCTATTACTATAATAAAGTCTTTAATACTCTGGTCTTGGGATTCGCTTAGTAGTTCTTCTAGGATAGTAGGGTTAACTTTCTTTAGTAGTAAGACAACGCGGTCTTGGTGTTATAGACGTTTATTATTAGCATTAGTAGGTATAACACCTGGGAGGCAGCTAAGAGCGTCTAGAATTGTGGCTTTAGTGCTAGGCCTATAGGTAATAACAAAGTTAAATTAGGAAAGGAACTTAGCCCAGCGGACTTGGCGCTGGTTCAGTTGTTTTATTATTATAAAGGTCTGGAGGTTCTTATGGTCCGTAATAATTTTAAACAGCTGCTTAGTTCCTTATAGTTTGGGACGCCATTCTTCTAGTGCCTTAACAATTGCCAGGAGCTCCTTATTATATATTTTATAGTTGCATTTAGGGGCTAAGTGCTTAGTAGAGAAGAATACGACTAGCTTAAGCTTGTTACTTTTATTAGCTTAATAGAGCACTCTACCTAAAGCCTAGTTCGAGGCGTCTGTCTCTACCACAGTCTTCTTTATGTAGTCGTAATACGCTAGGACCGGTGCTTTAATAAACGCTGTTTTTAGGGTCTGGAATGCCTGTGCTTAATTAGGGCCCTATAACCAGCTAATGCTCTTTTTCAGTAGCCTGGTTATAGGCTTAACTACCTTAGAATAGCCTTAAATAAATTGTTAGTAGAAGTTCGCAAAGCTAAGAAATTACTATAGTTCCTTAACTAATATTGGGTTCTTCTATTCCTATAAGGCCTGCACCTTCTTAGGGTCTATGGTTATGCCGTTAGTTAAGATAATTAAGCCAAGGTATTTTATTTTGGTAGCATAAAACTTAGACTTATTAATATTAATCTAGAGTCTAGTATTACCAAGTCTCTGGATAATTTTATTTACGTGTTTTATATACTTGGCGCGTGTTTTTAAGAAGATAAGGACATTATTAAGATACGCAGTGCAGTAGTTGTTAAGGGCGTTATATAAAACATAATTAATATAGTTTTGGAATATAGCGGGCGCGTTATAGAGACTAAATGGTATAACTAGTATCTTATAGAGTCCAAACCAGGTAATGAATACTGTAAGCTACTTATAGCCTTCCGCGATCCGGATCCGGTTAAACGCAGCAATTATGTTAAGCTTAGTAAAGTACTTAGTACCGCAGAGTGTGTTAAGTGTCTCACAGACTAGTGGCAGTGGGTATCGGTTTTTAATAGTAACTGTGTTTAGGCCTTGGTAGTTATAGTAGATTTATACACCACCGCCAGGTTTTGCTACAAGGAGGAGTGGTGCGGCGGCTAGTAAGGTTAATTTGCGGATAAAACCCTTATCCAGTATCTCGTTAATCCACTTCTTTACACAGCTAAGTTTAGCGGGTGAGAGTGGTCTGTTTTTATAGTATAGGGCCTGCTTTCCTGGTATAATCTCAATTTTATGGTCCTATGGTTGGTAAGGGGGTAGCTTGTCTATGTTCTTAGGGAGGAAGTGTTTAATATGTTTATAAAACTCTTTTGGTAAGTGTTATAAAATATCCTTATAGGTTAATCCTGGTTTGCCTTTTAGGAATTTCTTAATATCAGTATTAACTATCTTCCGGCGTAGAAACTCAGACTTGGTTTTTAGGTTTATCTTAAGGAAGTTATAGAAATAAAGGGGTAGCGCTTTACGGGCTTCCTCTATTATATAGTCGCCTTCTATTAGCTAGCGGAAAGACCTTTTTAATAGGTTTAGTACTTCTATTAGGCCTATAGGTAGCTCCTTAAGCAGCTATTAGTGTTCTTCTTGTTTAACTAGTTCTACTAGCTCCGCTATATAGATCCTTATCACCTTTACACCTTTTTATTTATAGAACTGGGTAAAATTAACGGTATAAGTGCATTTAATGTCGTCTAGGTTAGGGCGTGTCTGGTTCTCTAGTGCTACGGCTAGGCTGGCACGGCTTAGTTAGCCTAGGGGGGCGGAAACAAGGCGGCGGCCTTATATAGTACGCGCGGGAGACGGGTGTGAGGTTAGGTATTATAGGGGGAAGGTCTTAATTGCTCTGGTTTTAGTCTTGGCTATAACACCCTTAGCTATTATACGTGCGGTTATATGTGCGTATGGTAAATAACTTAAAGTTAGGTGTCTTATTAGCTAACCTAGGTTAAGTAGGTGTATATAGGGGACTTGTGGTTCTAGTAGTGTTTATTTTTTTGGGAATGGGGTAGTAGTCTAGTCTTCCAGAATCTCTGTTTTATTTACTGCGTATATTGGCTTACTAGTGTTAGGCACCTTTTCTACTATTAGCTGATGATATCTAAGCGTTAGCTGTGCAATGCGTCCGCATAGTACTACTCGGTCACAGTCAGGAATATACTATAGGAGACAGTTATAGGCATAGTAGTTAGAGTTAAATTTAAGCTCTAGAGTAGGGAAGTCTGGTTTTGGGTTATGCTTTTTAAGCTAGGGCATTCCAAGAATTACTAGTGTTGAGGGTAATAACTTTATGACATAGAAGAGTATGGATTCTGTATAGTGGCCAATTGTTATTCTTGCTGTAAAGTAGTGGGTAATAAAGCTAGATGGGAGTCTATTAGCAAGGTAGAGTGGTTTTAAAACTAGGAGTCTTTTTGTTATAATATTATGCTTTTTTATAAGCGAGTCTTCGTCTGTAAACGCTAGTGCTGTACTACTACTGTTAACAAGGCTTACTGTTTTAATAAAAACTTATAGGAGTGGGTTATATAGTAAGGAGAGGTAGGTCTAAATAAGGATGGCATTCCTATTATTATTTACTATTCTAAGGTTAAGTAATAGCTAACTTAAAATAAGATCTAATTAATCTAGTAGTATAGATCTAATCCTTTTATCCTCCTCCCTATATAGTTCTAACCCTTAGAGGCGACTTAGTCCAAGGGTTAGTCTTTTAATAACTAGATTATGGGGCTTGGCTAGTAGCTATAGTCTTGGCTAGTATATCCTAATATATTGGTCTCCGACGGTGTATATATGCTAGGGGGTACTTTACTAAGGACATAGCCGGTCTCACGGTTAGTAGCAGCACGGAGCACTTGTCCATAGTTTATATACGGGACTATTGGCTGGGGCTGTATTGGGGAAGGGAATTATAGGGGTGGGTCTTTATATCCAAACCCACGTCCCCATCCGCGGTTGTCGTTTTGGTTACTAATCCCTCTGCTAAAGAATCCGCCATGGCTAGAAAGGGGTTGGCGCGGTGGCATTAGAAGGGGATTTAAGTTCGTTTTAGGGTTATAAGTATCTTTCCAGTAGCCAGGTTGACTATATGCTAGGCAAAGTCTGTTATCCATGCAATGTCTTTAGACGTCATTAAAGAGGCTACTACTACCGCTACTAAATTTAACGGCGTTAAGGTCTATTGGGTCATTCTATAGTGCTAGTGCTGAGGTATTATTATTAGGTAGTATAGGTCGATAGCCGCCAGCGGTACTTAGCTTAGCGGTATTTAGCTTAGTATAGTAGGTATAGTTCTGTAGGTTATAAGCAAATACATCCATTTGCTTACTCCAGCCCTTATAGTCAGCATTGTCAATTTTATGGCTAAGGGTAAGGGCTAAGTCCTTTATCTTAGATAAAATATTCTTTCTAAGTAGATCTACCTTTTGTTCCTTAGTCTTGTTTGCTTTTATTATTAACTTATTAAGCTCTGCTTTCTAGGACTAGTAATTGCGCTTACCTTAGTTTAAGGTGTCTAATTTATTTTTAGCCGCTTAGGTTGTATCTATAGTCTTATAGTACTTCTTTATATACGCAAACATAGACTCTCGGTTAGAGAAGGCCCATTTACTTAGGTTGTTTAGGTATATATATAGCATATTAAGGCCATGCTTAATATAGTTATAAGCCTTATCTGTTAGCATGTCTAATATATAGAGGACTTTATCCATTGGGGTCTTAAAGCACTTTGCATCTCTATAGAAAACGCCTTGGATCTTTATTTCCCATATTTTAAATTTTTCTTACTTTTTAGTTGGCGATCCCTTGCCATTAAATAGGGTAGGGTCTTTTGCTTTACGCTTTTTTCTATAGGGCTTAGCTAGGGGAGGAGAGCTAGTAGCGGTGTTCTTATTAGTAATGGTTTAGGTAAGTATAGTGATCTAAAAGCTTAGGCTTTGTATAGTCTTAGTATATACTAAAGCTTGCTATTTATATTGCTTTACACGTAGTTTAAGTGTCTTAAGGGAGTTAATTCTATGTTGAGCTTCTTTAAGTTAGGACTTTACAGTCCGGCCTTTATTATAGACTATTTGGAGACCGCTCTTGACGCTAGTTAAAAGGGTTATATATATAGAGAGGTGCTGAAATGTTCCTGCCATATTAAGGTCCTTAGGGTACTCTAGACCACTCCTAATTGCCCAGGTAATGTTAGTGTAGGAGGTATCAAAGAGGTAGGCAAGCGCTTTGCGTATATTTGCTAACAGGGTATTCTAGTTACCTATTTTAGGGGATCTGGGCAGGGTAATTAAAATCTATAAGGCTGGCTGTAATGCTGAGATTGTTTAGGACAATACTAAGATTGTCTAGGACTGTGGTATGGTGGTATTAGTCGCGCCAGGTCGCGATTATACTGGGAAAATAGAGATAGTGGACTGGGGAGAATAAAGATCGTAATAGGGCGCAAGAGGAGATACTATAAACTGTCACAGTACTATAATGCTAATAGGCTAAATAACTACATTGTGGTATAAAGAGGAGAAGGAGGTAAAAGGGGGTATTATATATAAATAGTAGGGGCAGCCGCTAAGGCGCTAGTGGTGGGCCAGCCAACAGTAGGAAATAGTACAAGATAGTACGCGTTAGGACTATGCCGTAATATAGGTTATAGGGTCCCCTCTACCCACTATATACTTGGGCAGTAATATGGATTATTAATATTATTCTAACACTTCTTAGAAACATCGCGGTCTGCACATCTATATTAGGCCTATTAGTAGGTTATTATCTAATATATAGTACGCTGCTGCCTAGCAGTTAGTATGCCCTCTTTTAGAAATTCCCCCTGCGTTAAGCTTACCCGAATTAGGAATTATAGTGGACTCTATTATAAATGCTAGTCTGGGCGTTTAGGGGTTAATAAGATTTTATTCTTATAACGGAACCTTATAGTAGGAACTACAGTGGGTCCTATTATTAGGCTAGGTATATAGGTAAGAATAAAACAACAACATAATAATAACTGGTGGAGTAGTTGCCTAATAGATTAACTCTAATTGTATTCTAAGATTTACTACAAGGAGAGAACTATCTATGGTAGGGACTAAGGTCCTTTAAATACACAACCATACTCCTAAGAAATCCTCTCTTATACGTAAGGTATGTGTTATACGTATTATATATAAATATATACTGCGTATACTCCGTATACTATATATAATATTATGTGACTCGCTTACTATTCCTTATTATATAGTTCCACTAGATCTATTCTAGACTATACCTATATTAACTAACTAGCTTCCTGTAACTCTTCCCTAAGTAGTTATAATATTATACTTAAAGCGTTTATAATACCATCTCCCTCCTCTTTATCTTTGTCCTTAAAGATTCCTAACATCTCCAAGTTATCTACTAGAGGTATAATGTCTATTTAATTAGTTTAGTTAATATCCTTACTTATTATACCTAAAGCTTCCTCTTTCTTATAAGCGTAATGTTATGCTCGCACCGTGGCTGCCATACTGTTGCTTAGTAAGATAATGTCGTCTCCATATTCTTATTATGTGAAAGTGGGGTTAGTATATATTGTAATAGCAAGTCCCTTATCTTAATAACCCTTGTTTTACTTAGAGTGCACTAAAGCAAACATTTAATTATCCTGTAATATTCGCTCTGTTTCTAACGCTAAGTATATATATCCTATAACTCTTAACAGTTTTCTAGTTCCCTAAGTAACTTATTATAGGGTCTTATATTTAATCTACTACTATAAAGCTTAAGTCCGAGTTAGCCGCCATATATACTAAACTCCACTATTCTGCTAAAGAGACCGCTTGGGCCCTTAAGGCTTAACATTACTCCTTTAAGTTTTAGTAGGTTGTGTTTGCTTAGTTAACCCGTCTTAAGAAGGTTTGCAAGAAGGTTTATTTTAAGAAGTGGAAACTGGTTTAGTAGGGTCTTAATAAGCTAGGTAATAAAAGGACTAACTCTCCTCCTATAAGGGAAATAACTCCAAGTAGCTTGGTAATTACTCCTCTTAGGTCCCCCTTAGGTAATTTATTTTTTAGCAATCCTTCCTTGTTAATATTGCCTGACCTACTTTCTTCTAATACTCCCGTACCTTTCCTATAGCGTTTTTTAGGTTGCTTAGTGGTTCCTAGGTAGTCTTACTATAGCCTATCTACTTTACTTTGTACTATATTTTGTTATCTACATCCTTATAACTAATAATCTTTAAAACTTACTATTTATCTTCTTTTTATCCTCTATACGTGTCTGCCTTGTAGACTGGTGGCTTAATATTCCCGTATACTGGCTCTAGCATTGCGATATATTATATAGGGTAGATCTTTATCTTAGCTAGTAGGTTTAACTTATATATAACTAATAAAATTCTTTATTTAACTTTAAAAGGTTCTAGTTTAACGTGGTCCAATTTCTTGCTTAATTATTAACTCTTAAAATTTTTGTGTAGTAGCTATACTTTATCTCCCTTCTTAAGATCTGGTCCCTTAGATCTCTTAGTATTATAGTACCTTTTTATTCGTTCTTATACTAGTTTAGCTGTTTCTATAAGGTCTGTATAAAGATTTATTAACGTCTCTATTTTTTATTTAGCTATGCTACTTATCTTTTTTGCTTAATATGGTGATAATAACGTTCTTGGCTCGTATTCGTAATTCGCCTTAAATAGTAATATCCCCATTCCTTCTTATGGTATTGTATTGTATGTAAACTATATAACTGGTAATAACAATACCTAATTGTTTTATGCGTGATTAATATAATACCTTAGATACTATTTTAGTATCTAGTTTAGTTTTTCCGTTTATCCGTCCGTCTATAGATAATACGCTGTAGATATTACTGCGTGAACCCCTTGTTCTGCTAGAAATACTTTCTAAAATGCTGCTATAAATCTTAGATCTCTATCTAATATAATCTTATTTAGTGCTCTATATCTTGTAAACACTTTCTTTATATAGATTCTAGCGACATCTTCTGCTAATATCTCTTTAGTATATGCTATAAAGTATCCCCACTTTGTTAGCTTGTCCACTATTACTAAAATTATATTATAATCTTGTCCTGTAATAGGATCTCTTAACTTTGGTAACTTAATAATAAAGTCCTATAATATAACCTCTTATGGTCTTTCTGGTGTCTTAACAGGTTATAGCCCTCTATACGGCTTATGCCTTATTAGTTTGTTTCTTTAGTAATCTAGATATTTCTTTATAACTTATCTTGCTAGTCCCCAGATTCCTTAAATAATGTACTTCTCCTAAAGTCTTAATACTAAGCCTATAGCTCTGTTGTGTCCTTGTGTTATTCCCTTGTGGAATTCCTTAATAAACTCTTCTGCGATAGACTTAGGCATATATATTACTTCTCTATTTTTGTATTACTCTAAGTCTAGATCCTCTACTTATACTTCTTAGATCTTCTGTGTCTAATTACTTTTTAGTAATTTATAGATCTAACTTTCCTTAGTTACTGTGATCTTTGGATAATTATACCTAATTAATCCGTCTTAATTCTTTTATAATAAAGCTCCTAATAGCTTTTTATTACTTTATAGTTTAGCCTTTCTGCTTAAAGCGTCTGCTTGTGCATTATCTATACCCTTGGTATACTAAATTTCAAAATAGTATTTTATAAGCATTTCTACCCATCTAACCTATCTTCGGTTGAGTTCCTTTGTTATTAGGAATCCTATAAGGTTCTTATAGTCTGTCTTAACTATAAATGGTTTCTCTATGCCTTGTAAGAATGCTCTCTATTTTTTAAGTGTTATAACTATACCTAATAACTCCTTGTTGTAGATGTCATAGTTTAACTCTAGTAGTGTTATTTTTTAACTGTAGTATGCTACTGGGTGCCATCCGTTTTAATATTTCTATATAAAGTATGCCCCTAGTGTAAAGTCTAATATATCTGTTTTTATAACCGTCTTTAGACCTGGTTAATAAACCTTAAAAACTGGCTCCTAGGTAAATAACTCTTTAACTTTTTTAAATAGTTCTTGTTGCTTCTTTCCCTATGCCTATAGTTCTTCTTTCTTTATTAACTGCGTAAGTGGCTTAATATTCTTTAACTATTGCGCTATGAACTTCCTATAATAATTGCAAAACCCTAGGAACAACCTTAATTGTATAATATTCTCTAGTTCTTACCAATTTACTATAGCTGTTGGAATATATGGACAGAGGTTGTGTCGTCGTTCGTGTCTCTGATTAGTCATCCTTATGATGACTCATCAGCCCCCTACTTAGGCACCGCGATCCTTACGATCCTCTGCTTTCTCTACCTATTAGACAAGAATCAAACCATCAGTTAATAGGCCAATCAAGTGCACTTAGGTGTTACCGACATTGATCAATGGTCAACCTCACCGGTTGGCTATAGAGCAAAAAGGTTCACTGCCGCCCCAGCAGCTTCGTTTGATCGCAAGCAGCACTCCAATACCTAGCAGCAAAACCACACCAGCAGCCAGCTCCGGCAGCACCTAACCCCAGCAGCTTAGAATATACGACAAATACGCAACGCACAAAACATTCTACAGCAGCAAATCAACCCCCAGTACGACCTCTTCACTGAGCGCCGTACCCCCAGCTCAACAGCATCAACCCCCAGTACGACCTCTTCACTAAGTGCCGTACCCCCAGCTTAACAGCATCCAACGTCCAACAGCCCTCGGGCAGTACCCCAGCAGCAGCTACCTCAGCAGTACTACGGCAGCGCTCTAGCCGTACACAGCACACCAGCTTTTACAGCACCAAATACCCAACTACCCAACTGCTTTACGCAGTACCCCAGCGTAGCTACGCACCTCAGCAGCAAACCACCATCTAGTACGCGTCTTAGCATACAAATCAACATCCAACGGCCCTCAGGCAGTACCCCAGCAGCTACCTCAGCAGCTACCCCAGCAGTACTACGGCAGCGCTCTAGCCGTACACAGCATACCAGCTTTTACAGCACCCAACAACCTAGCAGCATCAGCAGCACCAAAACACCCAGCTATCTTAGACTTGCGGAAAACTAGTAACAGAAGTATCACTAAGTACTAGGAGATACCAAGTTGCGTCCATTACGCAGAACAACTACGTTTACGAAGATTTGGTCGAGTACTTTAGGTCAGAAGTGTCACTAAACCTAGGGTCCCAGGTCAACGTCCGAAACGCGTCAACTACATCTCAAATTGCCTACCTCTTGACAGCAAACCTACGAGATCCTACCTACCTTCGACGTACAACACCCCGTCGATTCTACCTCTACAAAATCAGCAGCTACGGTTCGACAGCTGCCTTATACAAATCCCGACACTGTCTACTGCCTTCCTTACAGATCTGCCACGTCGAATACCACGTCTAACAGCGCGCCTACAACGCCAGCGCGCTCCCCACCACCTACAATCCCGACACCGTCTGCTATCTTCCTTGCAGATCTGCTAAGTCGGAAATCACGTCAACAACGCGCCTATAACGCCAGCGCGCTCCTATCCTCTACCCTCTTAAATCTACCGGCGTCTGCGGCAAAGAAAGAACTGCCAGTATTGGAATGTATAGACAGAGGTTATATGGTCACATTCTACCAATAAGATTCCGTGCCAATTTGCCTACGGAATACAACCCCGTTACTGGCATTATACTGCCACCCGAACGGCCCTATCGCTAGTACCGTACTACTCCTATACAGACAACCGATCGTGCTGATATGCATGCGATCTACCGACTAAATGATCGTACCTATACGCCTGCGATCTACCAACCGAATGATCGTGCTTATACGCCTACGATTAACCGACCGACTGATAGACAAGCTCTATGCTTAACCACTATCACTACCGCCGCTAGTACCGTACTACTACCCAAATAGACTTTTACTGCTTTCACCTACAGCTA
>Ga0307507_10004195_pt1 | contig 26086 bp, 9 predicted proteins | sample 7_EM_MG_FD_207223 | JGI IMG/M metagenome (GOLD analysis project Ga0307507, IMG submission 207223) | Populus trichocarpa ectomycorrhiza microbial communities from riparian zone in the Pacific Northwest, United States - 7_EM | ecosystem: Host-associated > Plants > Roots > Unclassified | place...
AGCTTATTACTAATATAATATTCTCTGTTTATAGGACCCCTTTAACCCTAGGGTTATACACATTAATAATTTATACCGGTCCCCTATATATCTAGATTGTTATAACTGCAATATCTAGGTTAACTGCCTGCTATAACTATAAGGACAGGCTAATAGCCTTGCTAATTATAAAGCATATATATACAGCTGCTTTTGGTTTATATAGGAGCTGGAATCCTTAGGGGTAGTATGTTAATTGTGTAAAGGTATTATAATACGGCTCTTATATAGTAAAGATATAGTATTTCTCTAGGTCTAGACTGTCTAGTAAGGGCCTTATAAGACGGTGGTTTATATTGTCGTAGTTATACTATATAATAGATAGGTAGCAGACCCCTAGCGAGGGTTCTTTATCTTTCCTTTATTCCTCGCTTCTTCTATTTCCACTTTCTCTAGAATATTTAAAACTTCTATCTCTTATATCTACATCCTAGTCGCTACTTATTTTATATAGAGCTTTCTATTCCTATATTTTATATTCCTACTAGCCCTTCTAAGTCTAAATCTGTTATTATCTCCAGTGTCACGGCACTGTCTTGACGCATACTGTCTCGTACTATCTCGTACTGTTTCCTACTGTTGGCTAGCCCACCACTAGCGCCTTGGCGGCTGCCCCTACTATTTGTATACGATACCCCCTTTCACCTCCTTCTCCTCTTTATACCATAATGGAGTTATTTAGCCTACTTGCATTACAGCACTGTGACAGTTTATGGTATCTCTAATTGCGCCCTATTACGACCTTTGTTTTCTTTTTCTTTTTAGTATATTATCTCTATTTTCCCAGTATAATCGCGACCTGGCGCGACTAATAACACCGTACCACAGTCCTAGACAACCTTAGTATAGTCCTAGATAACCTTAGTATTACAGCAAGCCTTATAGATTTTAATTGCCTTACCCAGATCCCTTAAAATAGGCAACTATAATATGGATAATACCCCATTAATAAACCTACGCAAAGCACTTACCTGCCTCTTTAATACCTCCTACACCTATATTGCCTAGGCAATTAGAAGTGGTCTAGAGTACCCTAAGGACCTTAATATGGCAGGAACCTTCTAGTACCTCTCTATATATATAACCTTTTTAACTAGTGTTAAGAATGGCCTCTAAGCTATCTATAATAAAGGCCAAACTATAAAGTCCTAACTTAAAGAAGCTTAGCATAGAATTAACTCCCTTAAGACGCTTAAACTATGTATATAATAATATAAATAGTAAGCCCTTGTATATACTAAGACCATATAAAGTCTAAGCTCTTAGATTACTATACTTACCTAGATTATTGCTAATAAGAATATAGCTATTGGCTCCCCTCTTCTAACTAAGCCCTATAGAAAAAAGCGTAAAGCAAAAAATCTAATCCTATTTAATAGTAAGGGATCACCAATTAAAAAATAAGAAAAATTTAAGATATAGGAAATAAAGATCTAAGGCGTTTTCTAAAAGGATGCAAAGTGCTTTAAGACCCTAATAGACGAAGTTCTCTATATATTAGACACGCTAATAGATAAGGCCTATAACTATATTAAGCACGGCCTTAATATACTATGTATATACCTAAACGACTTAAGCAAATAGACCTTCTCTGACTAAGAGTCTATGCTTATATATATAAGGAAGCATTATAAAACTATTAATACAACCTAAGCAGAAAAAATAAGTTAGATACCTTAATCTAAGGTAAGTATAACTACTGGTCCTAAAAAGCAGAGCTTAATAAGTTAATAATTAAAGCAAATAAGACTAAGGAATAAAAAGTGGATTTACTTAAGAAGAATATTTCCTTTAAAATAAAGGACCTAGCCCTTACCCTTAGCTATAAGATTAGCGATGCTAACTATAAAGGCTAAAGTAAGTAGATAAATGTGTTTGCTTATAACCTATAAAACTATACTTACTATATTAAGCTTAATACCGCTAAGCTAAGTACCACTAGTGGCTATTAACCTATACCACCTAATAATAATACCTTAGTACTAGCACTGTAAAATAACCCAATAGACCTTAACACCGTTAAATTTAGTAGTAGTAGTAGTGGCCTCCCTAATAATATCTAAAGATACCGCATGGATAATAGACTCTATATAGCGTATAGTTAACCTAGCTACTAGAAAGATGCTTATAACCCTAAGAGGAACCTAAATCCCCTCCTAATACTACTATACTAACCCCCTCTAAGCCGTAGCGGATTCTTTAGTAGAGGGGATAGGGGTTAAAACGGTAACTATAGATAGGGATATGGGTTTAGACATAGAAACCTACCCCTATAATTTTCTTCCCTAATACAGCCCTAGCCAATAGTCCTATATACGAACTATAGATAAGTGCTCTATGCCGCTATTAACTATAAGACCGGCTATATCCTTAGTAAAGTACCCCCTAGTATATATACACCCTTAGAAATTAATATATTAGGATATACTAGCCAAGACTATAGTTACCAGCTAAGCCCTATAATTCAGTTATTAAAAGACTAACCCTTAGACTAAGTTGCCTTTAAGGGTTAGAACTATATAGGGAGGAGGATAAAAGGATTAAATCTATACTACTAAATTAGTTAGATCTTATTCTAAGCTAGCTACTACTTAACCTTAGAACAGTAAATAGTAATAGAAATACTATTTTTATTTAGATCTACCTCTCCTTACTACATAACCCACTCCTATAAGTTTCTATTAAAATAGTAAGCCTTATTAACAGTAGTAGTGTAGTACTAGCGTTTACAGACAAAGACTTACTTATAAAAAAGTATAATATTATAATAAAAAGACTCCTAGTCCTAAAACTACTCCGCCTTACTAATAGACTTCTATTTAGCTTTATTACCTACTACTTTATAGCAAAAATAATAATTGGCCACTATATAAAATCTATGCTCTTTTATGTTATAAAGTTATTACCCTCTATACTAGTAATTCTTAAAATGCCCTAGCTTAAAAAGCATAACCTAAGGCTAGACTTCCCCGCCCTAGAGCTTAAGTTTAACTCTAACTACTATACCTATAACTGTCTTTTATAGCACATTCCTAATTATAACTAAGTAGTACTATATAGACACATTACACAGCTAATGCTTAGATACTATTAACTAATAGTAAAAGAGGTACCTAACACCAGTAAGCTAATACACGTAGTAAATAAAGTAGAGATTCTGGAAGACTGGACTACTACCCCACCCCTAAGAAAATAAATACTACTAGAACTATAAGTCCCCTATATACACCCGCTTAACCTAGACTAGCTAATAAAACACCTAACTTTAAGTTAATTACTATACGTATATATAACCGCATGTGTAATAGCTAAAGGCGTTATAGCTAAGACTAAAACTAGAGCAATTAAAACCTCCCCCCTATAACGCCTAACCTTATACCTGTCTCCCGCGTGTACTATATAGGGCCACCGCCTTATTTCCGTCCCTCTAGGACAACCAAGCCGCGCTAGCCCAGCCGTAGTACTGGAAAACTAGACACGCCCTAACCTGGACAATATTAGATATATTTATGCTGTTAATTTTACCTAGTTCTATAAACAAAAAGGTGTAAAGGTGATAAGGATCTATATGGCGGAGCTAGTAGAAATAGAAAAATAAGAAGAGTACTAATAGCTGCTTAAAGAGCTGCCTATAGGCCTAATAGAAGTATTAAACCTATTAAAAAAGTCTTTCTACTGGCTAGTAGAAGGCAACTATATAATAGAAAAAGCCTATAAAGCGCTATCCCTTTATTTTTATAACTTCCTTAAGATAAACCTAAAAACTAAGGCTAAGTTTCTACGCTAGAAGATAGTTGACACTAATATTAAAAAATTCCTAAAAGGCAAACTAGAACTAACCTATAAAGACATTTTATAACGCCTATTAAAGAAGTTCTATAAACATATTAAGCATTTCTTCCCTAAAAATATAGATAAGCTACCCCCTTACCAACCATAGGACTATAAAATTAAGATTATCCCTAGAAACCAGGCCCTATATTATAAAAATAGACCACTTTTACCTATTAAACTTAGCTGTGTAAAGAAATGGATTAATAAGATGCTGGATAAGGGTTTTATCCGCAAATTAACCTTACTAGCTACCGCACCACTTTTCCTTACTATAAAGCCTGGCGGTGGTGTATAAATCTACTATAACTACTAAGGCCTAAATATAGTTACTATTAAGAACTAGTACCTATTGCCACTAATCCGCAAGATACTTAACGCACTTTATAGTGCTAAGTACTTTACTAAGCTTAACATAATTACTACATTTAACTAGATCTAGATTATGGAAGGCTATAAGTGGCTTATAGTATTTATTACCCAGTTTAGACTCTATAAGATATTAGTTACACTATTTAGTCTCTATAATACGCCCGCTATATTCTAAAACTATATTAACTATATTTTATATAATACCCTTAACAACTACTACACCGCGTATTTTAATAATATCCTTATCTTCTTAAAAATACGCACCAAATATATAAAATACGTAAATGAAATTATCTAGAGACTTAGTAATACTAGACTCCAGATTAATATTAATAAGTTTAAGTTTTATGCTACTAAAACAAAATATTTTAGCTTAATTATCTTAACTAATGGCATAACCATAGACCCTAAGAAGGTGCAGGCCCTATAGGAATAAAAGGACCCAACGTTAGCTAAGGAACTATAGCAATTTCTTAGCTTCGCAAACTTCTACTAATAATTTATTTAAGGCTATTTTAAGGTAGTTAAGCCTATAACTAGGCTACTAAAAAAGAGCATTAGCTGGTTATAGGGCCCTAATTAAGCATAGGCATTCCAGACCGTAAAAATAGTGTTTACTATAGTACTAGTCCTAGCGTATTACAACTATATAAAGAAGACTGTGGTAGAGATAGATACCTTAAACTAGGCTTTAGGTGGAGTGCTCTACTAAGCTAACAAAAGTAATAAGCTTAAGCTAGTTATATTCTTCTCTGCTAAGTACTTAGCCCTTAAATATAACTATAAAATATATAATAAGGAGCTCCTGGCAATTATTAAAGCACTAAAAGAATGGCGTCCTAAACTATAAGGAATTAAGCAGCTATTTAAAATTATTATAGACCACAAGAACCTCTAGACCTTTATAATAATAAAACAATTAAACTAGCGCTAAGTCCGCTAGGCTAAGTTCCTTTTCTAATTTAACTTTATTATTACCTATAGGCCTAGCACTAAAGCCATAATTCTAAACACTCTTAGCCGCCTTCTAGGCATTATACCTGCTAATGCTAATAATAAATGTCTATAATACTAAGACTGCGTTGTTTTACTACTAAAGAAAGTTAACCCTACTATTTTAGAAGAACTACTAAGCGAATTCTAAGACTAGAGTATTAAAGACTTTATTACAGCAACAGACCTAGAGCCTAAGAAAAAACCCCTTAAGGAGCTTATTAAGAATGCCTATAAAGAGAACAAACTTGCTAGGAATATATTAGCTACGCTACGCGAATAGGAAGACTATAAAGCACGCCGTTAGCCTAAGCAGATTAGGAAGCTACTCCGCTATAATAAATCTAAATATTTAATTATTAACGGCCTAATTTACTATAGAAATTAAGTATTTGTCCCTAATTCACCTAAACTCTAACTAGAAGTTGTATACTGTATATATAGTTTAGGCCCCATGGGCCACCTAGGCCAAGTTAAAACACTAGACCTCCTTAATTAAATATATTGGTGGCTAGGTATTTTATAGTTTATAGCTACCTTTATAAAAGACTGCGCTCTCTACTTCTAGATAAAAACCCTATACTTAGTACTGCCTAGCTTCCTAAAACTACTAAAACTACCAGTCTGCCCATAGACTGATATCTCTATTAACCACATTATTAACTTACCTAAGTGCCTTTATAACGGAAAAATATATAGATATATTTTTATTATTGTTAACCGCCTAATAAAGATAAGACACTTTATTCCTATTACTAGCCTAGACACTAAGGAGCTTATTAAAGCATTTATCTATACTGTTTATAAGTTACACAGCGCTTTAAATACTATTATTTCTAATAGAGGCTCTTTATTTATTTTTAACTTTTGGCGTTGCCTAAACTAGCACCTAAAGGTAACCCTAAGCCCTAGCTCTATATGGTACCCTAAAACAGATAGCCAAACCAAGATTGTTAATATAGCAATAAATAAGTACCTATGTGCCTTTATAAGCTTTACCTAAGATAACTAGGTAGATTAGCTCCCCCTTACTAAGTTTGCTATAAATAACTAGGTTAATAAAACTATAGGAATCTTACCGTTCTTTGCCAACTATAGCTATAACCTACATCTAGGCGTTAAACCAGCAGGCCCCTAGCTATTAGCCCTATCTATATATATAAAGAAGAAGTACCTATAAGCTAATACTATTACTAACCACTTTAAGCGTATCTTAACCTAGCTTAAAGCCCTAGCTTATATCTCCTAGCAATAATATAAAGACAACGCTAATATAAAATAAGTGTTTGTATCAACTTAATGATACAATTAAGTCATATCCAGGGGCACGAAATACGTATAGTATCGTATGCTCTTTTGGATGGTTGTGACTGTCGATTCTATTAAGGTAGACTACGTGGTCTATATACTGACGCGCCTCCCCCCTAATTAGTCAGCATATAAGTAGTTGGTGCACCAAACGCGTAAATACGCGTTCGTACACCAGGTGCTGTAATTATACACTAGCGGCACTTAAAAATAGGCCTACTTATATATAGCCCCCGTAATTGCTTTAGTAGGACCATAGAACACAAAAGAAATACATAGGAAATCCCTCCTAAGGTGCTTTCTGGACTGCCTTCCAAACGGTGCTCCAAGCTGGCCGTAAGTCCTGCTTATGGTCCGTAAAGTAAACCATACGGCCTTCTAACGGGCCGTAAATAAACCATAGGTGCTCCATTAGTCTCGTTCCACCCATTCTATAACCTTTAGGTTGAGCTTATTTATGTTAATTAGGGTTTTAAGAGCTTGACACGGCTTTGCCTTAGTTATAGCGTCCGCTGGGTTATCTCTACTGCTGATCTATTTGACCTCTGTAATCTCACGTCGTTTATAGGCCTGATATAAGCACATTAGGTCAACCATAAGCCTCTTCTCTTATATCGTGCCTAGTTTAACTAGGCAGTTATAAAGGGACTTTAAGTTGGTGTATAAAACCAGGTAATTGCTCCAATTATAGGATCTTCTGGATTGTTAACTTAATTGCGGCTCCTATATTAAAGCTATGGGCTAGTGCATATAGCTTAGAAGCCAGTATGCTGCGGGTTACTTATTTACATTTAATTGAAGACCAGTGCAGTATATTTGCGTCTTAATTACGGTCCGTAAGTACAATTATAAAGCCGATTTGTGATAACAGGTCCCTATTATTGGCAAAGGAGGCGTCTGTAAATACTAATACGCTAAGGGAATTCAGGTCTAGTAGTATAAAAGTAAGTCCTCTTATTGCATTGTTAATTTACCACTAAATACGCTTATTCAGCTGCTTAATATTTTCCTCTTATGGATCTGTTACCTAGGCCATAAAGGATAAATTATAGGCAGATTTGGGTTAACAGACTATGGCAATATAGGCACCTCTTGCACGTTATGCAGCGTATTAGTCCTTTATATTTACGGTCTTACGGGTCTCTCCGCGGGAGCTAGTAAGGTCCGTAGGCTTTGCTATACAAGCCTTAGGTTTTAAGCTTGGTGTTCCTAAGTTAGCTAGATTAGGTTGCCCTTTTATATAATAAGCCTCTATTAAACTTAATTGGAGTCTACTCAGTTAACTGCTCTCGCGGCTTTACTAGGAACTTGGCCTTTTATAGTTTAGTCTCTTTAACATCCGCAAAAGTCTAGTCCGCTAAGAAGAGGGTATTATCTGTTTAGAGTCCAATAATACCAAGGCCATTTAATAGTGTGTATAGAAGGCAGGGGTTGTAGGTTAACTATTCCGTTTTAAGTTTACTGATATAATGCTAGTGATATATCTTAAACTAATAGTTTCCAGCTTCTAGTACTCCGTAAAGGGGTTTTACAACCCATAAAATTGTTCCTAGTTACAAATTAAGCTTAGGGGGTAGTCGTATAAAGATATCCCTACTTAGGTAGGTATTAGACTGTATATAGGCTTGTAAGATGTCCTGTAAGTAAAGGGCTATGGGCTTAGTTTGCTGTAGTCCAGGCGTAAGTATAAGTATAATCCATTAGCTAACTTGTTAAATTATAGGCAATTGTGTAAGGACTAAGCCCTTTCCCTAGTTGTTATAAGCTTATACAACAAGCCTTAATTTCTTAAAGGCTTTGTTAGTACCAGGGTGCTTAATCTTGTTAATAAAGCGTAAGTTAAATATACGGACGCCTTGCGGGACGTCTTTCTCCATTACAACTACAAAGACGCCCTTTTTAAGTAGTTCATTAATCTCTTTGCGTCTTAAGTCCGTAAAAGGGTTTTCCTATACTAGAACTAATATATCTATAGGCGGAGGTTGTCTTACGGATATATCTACAGAGGTTAGGTAATTCTCTATTATGGGGTTCTTAATTATGGGGTACTTTTAGGGGCGTCCTTAGCCACGCTTTATAGCAGGTTTAGTAGGTTCAGTGGGCTTGCAGGGGACTTCTAGAGTAGATAGGGGTGCTTCTAATTCATCTGGTTTGGCGGGTGCTTCCAGTTTATCTAGTTTAACATTATGGGTGTTTTTGGGCCGAAAGTAGGGTTTTACAGACATGCTTCTAAAGCTAGTCAGTCCGCTAGGAAGTTATATATAGCACATTTTGTCTTCTATAGCCAGTAAACAATAAGGTCTAGTCCAATTGCCGCTCTTACGCCATATAAGGACTTTAGAGTTAAGCGGGAGGTTATATACTAAGGTTATATTAGGTCCATTGCGGTAATATAGGGCGCTATTAATAGCTTATTTAGCCCGTAATTTAACTATTTCGGCCATTGCCTTCCATATTGCAGTTACTTATTCTATAATAGACGGGGCAGGAGGGCCTAGGTTGCTTATCCTTAGGTAGGCTCCATAAACCAAGAGGGTAGGTACTAATCCGTTAGGGCTAGTGGTATTATTAATGGCTTTTATAGCTATCTATAAAGCTAGTTTCTTTTAGATATCCTTACACTCGTCCATAATAATCTGGTAAGCTCTCCATAGAGCTAGATAAGCTCGCTTAATAAGCCTAACAGACCAATACGCCTTAACTAGAACGGCTTTTGTTAAAATAGCTATGGCCGTAGTATACTATTAGAATTCCTTGCTAATAAAGTTCCTACTAGCGTTATGGGTAATATACTTAGGAGGTCCAAGATATATATTAATCCAGTAGGTCCGTAAAATGTCCCAAGTATATTTTATAGATATATTTTGCAACTAACGGGCGGCTTAGTAGCGGGTTGCCTTATTAATTATATATAATACTGGGCTGCCGTTAATGTATATAATATCTACATACACTAAGTGGTTGAAATTAAGATCCTTATAAAGGGTGAACTTAAATCAGCCTGGGGAACGTCCGTATTTCTGGCAAAAGAAGCAGTATTTAGTTAGGTGGTTAATTGCCTTCCTATTAACGTTGTTGTGTCTAGAGCGTTTAAGGACTCTATATAGCTTTTCGGCTAACAGGTAGCCAAAACAGCGGTGTAGGTGGTGGATTTCAGTACTAGTAAGGTAGCATAGGTTATAGTTAAAAGATTTCTAAATATAGGTCCATAACGTCTCTCCCCATATAAGGAACGGGTGTTTAAATCGTTGTATAATTAGTAGGGTAATATGCTTACTTCCTAGGGCAGTTGCGGGGCCAATTACAGTATCTGTAATATTATTATAGTAAACCTATAACCTATCTATGTCTGCAAGATAGAGTAGAAAAGGGGTGTCTGCTTTTACTATATGGAAGTTAACTAGGCTAATTAGGGTCTTAACTGCCACTAATCTAATTAATGTAGTTAAGCTAATGCCGAATTGGAAGTTTATGGCCCTAGTTTACATAGTATCAATATCCGTATTATTATTTACGGTAGTCTTATATACAAGGTACTGTCCATAACCTACAGTAGACTTCTTAGAGGCACCTATATTAATTATAACGCCATAGAATTCTTTGGGGGTATAGCGTTCTATAGTAATATATGCAAATAGGTCCTATTTACGGTCTATAACGTCCATAATAGGTCCAATAGGTATACTTGCGGGTTGGTTTTTAGGTGCAATTAAGTGTATAAAGGAGCAGTCAGCTAATACGGTTATAATATTAAAGGCTTAGCTATCCATAAAAGGTCTAAAAGTAGTTAGAAATGTCTCTAAGGTCTCCTATTCCTAAGTGTCTAAGTTAAAGTCAATTATAAGGGCTTCTATTAACTTATTAAGAGACTCTTCTACTTCCTCTCCTTTATAGTCTAAGATAAACTGGTTAATCCATCTGTTAAATCTCTTCTTAGACTTATTACGTTCTTCCTAAGTATACCTTATGGACCAATATCCTTCCTTACCATATATAAAGCACCTCTAATTAGTTTGTCTGTAGGGGTATGCTTTTATACGGGAGTTATTATAGGGGTTACGGGTAGGATCTAGTTAATATAGGTGCTGCTAGCGGTAGCGGCAGTCCATAAAGTAGGCATCTAAGTCAGTTTGCAGATTTTATAGGTCTGTAATAAAGGCTTAAGTACTGCCTGGCGGGTTTAAGGCTTTATACATTGCAATAGAGGACTATAAATTATTAATAAGGCCAGCTATGGTGTCTGCGGGCTTATAATAGGCGTATTTATAGGGTTCCATTTCCTAGCAAGCCGTAATAAGTTTATTATACAGGAAGTCGTCCATTTAAAGCTTAATATTAAGACCGTGCTATAGGTGGCAGAGGTCTTTAATAAGGATTTGCAGGCACTCTATAGTCGATTTTTCAGTGTTCTTATCCATTACGGTCCATAACTTAGTCGCATTCCATTAGGTAAGGATATTACGCTTATATTCCGGTCCTTTAAAGTAGTTGCGTGTGGCTTTATATAGCTTATTAAAGGGAACACTAAGGGGGTTACTCTTAAGGTTAGTGTAGTAATAGTCAAGTGCTAGGCCGCGCAGCATGGTAGAGTAGGCTTGGCTAAACTTCTGTTTAGGAATATCAGCCTTCTAACAGAGGTCCGTAAAGATGGTCAGTTTAAAGTTAAAGTTGTTATTTTCACCGCTGTACTTAAATTCGTCGGTATAGAGCTTAGCCAGGTTGGCTAGCTCCTTACTATAGGTCTTTACTTAGGTGGTTTGCGGATCTATAACTTAAACGGAAGGGTTTTAGTCCATATTTTGGTTTGCGGGGGTATTGCGGTCCGTAATTTAGGTTACGGGGGTATTGCGGTCCATAACTTGAGCACTAGGTGTGCTTTGGCCCATAAGATCAATTCTAAAACTGCTTAGGTTTATAGGACGAATTTGGTTAAGTGGGTTAGGTATAAGGCCAGCAATCCCATTAAGTTTGGAAGAAGTAAAGAGTTCTTTAGTGGCTTTTACCTAGTCTAGAATTTCCTCTTTAGTCTATTCCGTTTGGTCCTTCTCATATATTATATTATATAAAGACTGTGCAACAGTAACTTATTTATCCCTTTTAATCCATACACCTTAGTAATATAAAAGGGTTCGTAGGTTACAGATAGTAGTCGGGTTATAGGCCTTAAAAATAGCTTCTGTAAAGTCCGCAAAGTCTTCCTGGTATTACTCCCATAGGTCGTTATTTATAAGCTTAAAATATTTATATTTAAGAACTTTAAATTTAATATAGTTATTAACATTGGTTATAGACGTAAGGTTAACTCCCTGCCTCTACTTTTCTTAACCTTCATTAACTTGCTTACTTAGGTCTACCATACTATATAGTGTAGTATAGTGCGTTGTGGGTAGGGAAGGTCTTGTAGTGGTCTGTAAAGGCGGTTAACAGGTCTGTAATGGTTTGCAGGAGGGTAGGGGGTTTCTGTAAGGTCTTGTAACAGTCCGTAAAAGCAATTAATAGGTCCGTAGTGGTTTGCAGAAGGGTAAGAGGTCTCTATAAGGGGTCTAAAAAGAGGTCGGAGGGTGTGGTAGGAATAGGGGTTTGAGGTTTAGAGGTAGATTAAGGGTAGGGGTTCCGTATAGGTCTATATTCGCGTCTATTATACTTCTAGTAAACCATACTAAGACTTAAATAAGTATACAGAGTTGGTAATAAGTCCGTAATCCCCGGCTTCTGACCTTCCAGCAGGTCGTACTAGGATTCTAAATAGGTAGTCGCTGTCGTATATATCGCTCGGGGGGAGGTATTAAGTAATTGCTGATCTGTGCGCGCTCACTAATCAGTGTTTGTATCAACTTAATAATACAATTAAGTCATATCCAGGGGCACGAAATACGTATAGTATCGTATGCTCTTTTAGATGATGGTGACTGTTAATTCTATTAAGGTAGACTACGTGGTCTATATACTAACGCGCCTTCCCCTTAATTAGTCAGCATACAAGTAGTTGGTGCACCGAACGCGTAAATACGCGTTTGTATACCAGGTGCTGTAATTATACAATAAGATAAAGGTATAATATTTAAAAAGGATAATATAGTTATAGTTAGCCTTAAAAACATAAAGACCAACCGGCCTAAGAGGAAGTAGAATAATAACTAGGACGGACCCTGGCCCGTCCTAGCTACCTATAGAGGAGCAGTTATAGTTAACCTCCTAAACCATATCTATGTTAATAAGTCTTTCCATACTTTAAAAGTCCGCCTTTAGTTCCCTAAAGAGATCTCTAGTTAAGCACGTATTAATAAAGAGGAACGTTATAATATTACAGGTAGAATAGCTAAAAGGGATAACAATGGCAATATTATAAATAAGTAGGAATTTAAAAAGATCCTTAATATATATAATAAACAAATAGACGAGCATGGCTTAATATATTATATTAAATAGAAATATTATAATAAGAAAACCTAGGAACCTAAAAAATCCCTAAAAGGGTGTAAGCGCGCACTACTAAAGTTCTATAAATAACACCCTAAGAAGCCAGAACCCCTAGACTGGGTATAAGATAAGGGAGAGCTACGCCAAGGCCGTGGCTAACTATAAAGGTAATTTATGGTGGTTAAGATCTTATAGAACTTTAACTGCCAGTTAAAGTTGTCTAATTGGCCAGTTTTTTGCCAAGAAGTGCTACGTAGTGGCAGTATGGAGTTCTGCCAACTTTATTTATTAAGCTAACCAATTAAGATTTTCTATGCCCGGTATGGAAAATTGCTATTAGCTCGGTTAAGGGCGGTAAGTGGAAGTAATATCTTTGTAGCAAAAATAAGTTATCTGTTTGGTTTAGGGACTAAACCTTCTAGGGAGGGGAGTACTGTTATGGTACTGTCTTGACGCATACTGTCTTGTACTGTCTTATACTGTTTCCTACTATTAGCTAGCCCACTACTAGCGCCTTGGCGGCTGCCCCTACTATTTATATACAATACCTCCTTTTACCTCCTTCTCCTCTTTATACCACAATGTAGTTATTTAGCCTACTTGCATTACAGCACTATAACATCCAGTTCTTCCCCTATTCTTGCTGGTCAGCTATATACCCTTTATAGGTCGGCTGCGAATATTATATTTACCGCGTTAAGTCTAATTCTTAATTATTCTAGTCTTAAGCTTACTATAGTTATCTATAGGGGTCTTCCTATAGGGCGTCCTCTCCCTTATATCCCCTATAACCTTTATATCCCTATTTAGTCTAGTAATATTATGTGGCGCCGCTTCTGGCCCGTTAAGGCTTGGGATAGCTAGCCTAGCCCCCTAGTATTAAAGGTAGGAAATGCTAGAAAGGTACCTACGTCCTCCTAGCTTATCGCCTATTGTTTCCATTTATATAACCTAGCAAGTAGTTATTCCTATAGCTATTAAGCCCTTGCCTTCCGTCTCCTGTATTTAATACAGTCTTCTCTCTCCCACGCCTTATATATGCTTTAGTGGCAGTTTACACATTTTATTTAATCTTAATTTAAGCAGTGTCTTATATTATAGGGGCCTATATAGTGTCTATAGCACACCTATACTGCATATATGGATTAGGTGTATCCCCATTATATATATTAATAGCATTATTCTAGGCGTAGTTTATGGTTGTAGAGCCTTATGTTATATATAAGGCTATTTATAATTATTCCTGTTTAGATAAGGAGTTTTTATATTTCTAGTATAAGTGTGCTAATAATGAGGGAGCTATGCGTTTAACTGGCGTCTCCCTAGTAAGTCTTTGGCGACCCTTATATCCTCTTATTATTCTTATTATATACTTAGTATACATTTTCCTATTAAAGCCATTGGATTTAGGTGATCTTAAGTCCTAGTATAAGGCGTTCCATTTGTCTTACTATCTCTTATATAATTACTATGTTGTCTACCTAGCGTCCCTTTTTTACCCTAAGGCTTATAGGAACCGCTAGGACTTTAACTAGGTAATCCTTATAGAGTACTTTTATGCTAATATATTCTCCTAGCCTGTCTCCTACCCTTATGGCTCGTTCTTTTGCCTATTAGTCCCTTAGGGTAACTCTAATATCTCCGCTCTTAAGGTGTTAGACTATAATAGTATTATAGACCTCTTTATAAATCTCTATAAGGACTTCTGTTTCTAATTATCCCCTAAGTCCCTCTACTTTTTCTATATTTGGTCATATTATAATTATATATCCAATTATTGTCTTAAGGGAGGTGGGTTCCCTATACTATAAAAGCATAGCTATATTAGCCTAGGTGTGGTTCGCCGGTAAGAAGGGGGATTATTTATTTTTAATTTTGCTAAGCCGTTAGAGAATTTAATTAAGGGTTTGCTAGAGGGGCGCCTAAGGTTTACTAAACTGGCAGAGCCATTCTGCTAGCTATGTTAGATTATTATAGCTAATAGTTACTCCCCCACAATTCTAGATACTAGACGCGTTTAGTAGGCTTTATATTTTATTAGATGCCTTCTTAATAGGGGTATTTCCGCTTTATAGTGTGGTATTTACCCATCTTTATTATGGTGGGCCGTTGCTAGGTATGGTTCTGGCAGTTACGCGTAAGTGCGAACCACCGTTATTTAATATGTGCCTCCCCTGCGATATATGCATCTTAGGGGGATTCTCTGGGTGTTTTTTAGGGTTCTTTGGTTAGTTTTTGTCTTTTTGGGCCGGGTGCAGCAAGAGCTCCTTTAAACGACTTTGAGGCAAGTTAACTATTAAGTGGATATATATATATAGAAAGACCTCTTATATAAAAAAGTAAAAAGTATTTTAACTGCTAATAATTCTAATATAAAGATGGCGCGATATTTTAATTAACTTTATAGTTAACTTATATAGTAGTAATAGGTTTATAAATATTATAGTAGTTATTAACTATTTTATAAAAATGCAATATCTAATCTATATAGACTTAATTAATATAATATTAATAGCCGAATATTTTATTAAATATGTCTTTAAGCTATACAGACTTTCTAACTTAATTATATCTAACTATAAAAGCTAGTTTATTTTAGACTTTTAGTAAGCTTTATATAAATAATTAAGTATTTAAATATAACTCTAAACTATATTTTATCTAAAGATAAATAGTTAAACTAAAATTGTAAACATAATTATAGAATAATACCTATAAAAAAACTAGGAAAAATAGCTACCTTTAGTTAAGTTTACTATAAATAATATAATAAACGTATTAATAGGCATAATGCTAATTTATACAACCTATAAATAAAACCCTTAATTTAGATTTAAACTATAACCCTAAATTAATATAATAGGACCTATAATTAAATAGATTTAGTTAATTAGTAGATATAACTTTACTAATTAAATAAAGCAGTTTATAAAACTATTATAAAGTAAATTAGTGTATACTTAAATAGTATATAAATAGTATATAAATAAAAGATAAGCTCCTATATAGGACTTTAAGGAAGGTAATATAGTTTACCTAAATATATAAAACCTATAGACTTAACGGCCTTTAAAGAAACTTAATTAGAAGTTTATAGGCCTATACTAAATTAAAAAAAAACTAAGCTGTATACCTATAAGCTTAAACTACTAACTAAGATAAAAATACACCTAATATTTTATATAAGCTTATTATAATCTTTAAAAGTTAATCCTATAACTTATAAAGTGCTACTACTACCTTTTATAATTATTAATAATAGTAATAGCTCTTACTTTATTAACTTAATTAATAATATATAATAGAAAATTTAATCTAACAAATTTCAACTTTTTATTTAGTAAAAAGAATATAAGATATAAACCTAGGAAACCTATAAATAGATTAAGGCTAATGCGCCTTCCCTAGTAAAAGAATTCTATAAGGACTATTCTTTGCAGCCTATTTTAGCTAAATAAACCCAATATAAAGGTAAATAATTGCTACGTAATATAAATATACGAAATATAATAGTAGGAGACTCGAATTTAAAAAGAACTTAAAATATATTATAATGTTTATAATATTGTTATATAATATATAAGATATTAAAAAACTTTAATCAGCTGTTAAAGTTATTTAATTAATTAGATTTGCCTTGCCAAGACCTACTATAAAGATATTAGTTCTACTTAACGCCTTAACTAAGCTAATAGTAATTTTCTATTCTGGGGATAAAAATCCTAATTAGTTTATTTAACAATTAGAACCGGCAAAACTCTATACCGCTACCTAACGTAAAAAATAATATATAATAAAATTATAAATTCTTAACTAAATTAAATTATTTTTGATCTTTAGCTAATGGGGGAGGTACTATAATAGGACTAGTTTAGTTATAGTAGGAATGTCTTAATAAATACTTAATAGATAAATTCCAACGCTTTAACTAAATTCTACCAAATTTTATTAGCTTAATTAACTTCTGCTAAGTTCTACTAAAGTCTATTAAAGACCGTGTACGTATATACGTATGTATTAACCACCAAGGCCCCTAACTATTTAATTATATAATCCTCTCGTTATTTCTTTCTCTTCTTTATATAACGTCTTGTCCTCTACAAGAGCTATATACCCTTAGATTTAGATAGAATTTATATTATTCCTTTAAATCTTCCCTAAAGCCTCTTCACGCTCTTATAAGAAATATTATTTCTAGTATAAACTAATTAATAGGAATACAATTTTAGTAAAATACCCTATTAAATTTTATATTATATACGTAAAAAGCAAAGAACGTATTTTGCCTTAGGCTATAGCCCTAATCCTTATAGTTTCCAAAGCTTATCCGTTTTATATATAATTTAACCTATTTTTACCCCCTATGGTCTCTTATAGCCTACTATAAGCTTTCTTTATAGATTATAATAACACTATAGTATTAAAGCGCTTTCTATAATTTGTAGATTATAGACCTTAATCCTAATATTCTTTTAAAATATCTTTGTAATAATTAAAGTAATCCTCTAGTTCCTATATAGAGTCCTTAGCGGGCCAGCCTAGCCATTTAACTTTATATTAAAGTTTATTCTTAATAGACTTATAATATAGTATAGCTTTAACCTTATACCGCTCGCCTACTACTTTAAGGTATTTTATTAGGCCTAAATAGAAGTTCTTTTCTAGTGGTAGTCTATACTATAGCTCTAATAAGTTTATATAAAATACTAGATATATATAAGCTATAGATAAGAGTAGCTAGAGATAGCAGACTAGCTTATTAATTTATTTCTTAATTTAAAAGAAACCTAGGTATCTTGTATTAAGCTTCTTTAATAATTAATAGGTCTTAATATTTCTTAAATATAGTAGAACCTTATTACCTACTCCAAAATGCTTATTCTAATATTTATAGTTAGACTAAAGTCTCTACTATTTTTAAGCCTTTTATAGGCTTTGCTTTGTATACTTTTATTACTCCTCCTATTCCTTAAGGTACCCTTATATTCTTTAATAGATATCCTTAAACTTCTTAGTAGGATTCTATAACTAATTATACGGCCTTAGTAGTAGTTATTAGGTATATTATTAAACCTAAATAGTTAACCACCATAGGCAATCTAGATAAGTGTATACTTATATAATAGATATTGTTTTAAGTTATAAGCGTATTCCGCGAATAGAAGTAGCTTATACTAATTATCTTACTAGTAGTTTAAATATATTTATAGGTAAGACTCCAGTTCCTAGTTCTAGCGTTTTATTTACTTATCCATTTATAAATAGAAGGTTATACTATAATAGTAGTCTATTTTTAAATAGAAGTATAGATTTAACCAGTGTTAGCTTATATAGACGCTGTCCCTATTAGTAATAGCAGAGTATAGTTAATTTACTTTAAGAAAGTATTTCTCTTTAATTAGGTTTATAAGTATTTGTATAATTACAGCACCTATTATACCAACCGCGTGCCTACGCGCTCGGTACGCCAGGTACGCGTTTACGCGTTTAGTGCACTAATTACTCGCTTACGCGTCTGGTGCACTTATAAAGCACTGACTAATTAGGGGGAGGACGTATTAGTATATAGACCACGTAGTCTGCTTTATATAATCGACAGTTACTATCCAAATAAGTATATAATACTACATGTATTTCGTGCCCGTGGATACAACTTACTCGTGCTATTAAGTTAGTACGAACACTGATTAGTGAGCGCACACAGATCAGCAATTACTTAACACCTCCCACTGAGCAATACATATGACAGCGACCACCCGTTTAGACTCCTAGTATGACCTGCTAGAAGGTCGGAAGTTGGGGATTACGGACCTATTACTAACTCTGTATACTTATTTAAGTCTTAGTACAGTTTACTGGAAGTTTATAGACGCGAATATAGACCTGTACGGAAACCTCTACCCTTGACCTACCTTCGAACCTCAAACCCCTACTCCTACTACACCCTCCTTCGATACCTCTGACGTCTTTTTAAACCCCTTACGGAACCCCCTATTCTTAACCTCCTCCGAACCTCGAACCCCTATTCTTACTACACCTCTTTTGGACCCCTTATGGAGACCTCCTACCCTTTTGCGAACCATTACGGACCTGTTAAGACCCCTTATGGAGACCTCTTACCCTCCTATGAACCCTTACGGCCTGTAAACCGATTTTATGGACCCTTATAAGAACTCTTCCGCCCGCTACACACTACACTATATAGTATGGCAGATATTAGCAAGCAAGTCAGTGAAGGTTAAAAGAAGTGGAGATAAGGAGTTGACGTTACGTCTATAAACGACGTTAACGACTATATTAGTTTTAAAATCCTTAAATATAGATACTTTAAGCTTATAAACGACAACCTATGGGAGCAATACTAGGAAGACTTTGCGGACTTTATAGAAGCTATTTTTAAAGCCTGTAACCCTACTACTATCCGTAAACTACGAACCCATTTACGTAACTAAGGTGTATGGGTTAAAAGGAATAAACGAGTTACTATTACACAGTCCTTATACAACATAATATACGAAAAGGACCAAACGGAATAGACTAAGGAGGAAATCCTAGACTAGTTCTAAGAAACTAAGGAACTCTTTGCTTCTTCCAAACTTAATATAATTGCTGGCCTTATACCTAACCCTCTTAACTAAATTCGTCCTACAAACCTAAGCAGTTTTAGAATTGATCTTACGGGCCAAAGCATACCTAGTACTTAAGTTACGGACTGTAATACCCCCATAACCTAAATTACGGAACGCAACACTCTTGTAAACTAAAACACGGACTAAACCCCTTCCGTTATTTAAGTTATAGATTTGTAAACTATCTAAGTAAAGACCTATGGCAAGGAACTGGCTAACCTAGCTAAGCTTTATACCGATGAATCCAAGTATAGCGGTGAAAACGACAACTTTAACTTTAAACTGACCATCTTTATGGACCTCTATTAGAAGGCCGATATTTCTAAATAGGAGTTTAGCCAAGCCTACTCTACCATACTGCGCGGCCTAGTATTTAACCACTACTACACTAACCTTAAGAGTAACCCCCTTGGTGTTCCTTTTAATAAGCTATGCGAAGCTATATGTAACTACTTTAAAGGACTAGAATATAAGCGTAATATCCTTACCTAATAGAATGCAACCAAGCTACGGACCGTAATAGACAAGAATACTAAAAAATCAACTATAGAGTGCCTATAAATCCTTATTAAAGACCTCCGCCACCTACAGCACGGTCTTAATATTAAGCTTTGAACGGACGACTTCCTGCATAATAAACTTATTACGGCCTGCCAGGAAGTAGAGCCCTATAAGTACGCCTACTATAAGCCTACAGATACCTTAGCTGGCCTTATTAATAACCTACGCTCCTCTATTATAACGTACGAAGTCTTAAACCCACTAGGTAGCACACAAGCCTTTATTACGGATATTTAATATCCGCAAACAGACTTAGACGTCTACTTTACGGACCGCCGCTACCGCCAGCAGTACCTGTACCGACCAAGTCCTACCTATAACCCCCGTAGTAACCCCCGTATAAAAATATACCCCTATAGACAAACCAGCTAGAAGTGCTTCGTGTGCGGTAAGGAAGGATGTTGGTCTATAAGGTATACCTAGGAAGAATATAATAAGTCTAGGAAGAGACTTAATAGCTATATTAGCCAGTTTATTTTGGAATACGAAGGAAAGGAAGCAGAAGAGCCCCCTAATAAGTTAATAGAAGCCCTTATAATTAACTTTAACTTAGACGCTTAGGAATAAGAGACCTTAGAGATATTTCTAACTACTTTTAGACCTTTTACGGACAGCCAAGCCTTTAATATCATGACCGTATTAGCCAACTGTTCCTTTATACACTTAGTTGCGCCTAAAAACCATTCCGTAAGCACCCCTATTACGGACGTTACAGATTACGAGCAGGACCTATTTGCATATATTACCACAGAACGCTATACCCCTAAGGAATTCTACGGTGTTATAATTAATATAGGTGCCTCTAAGAAGTCTACCGTAGGCTACGGATAATACCTCGCATATAGGACCACCACAAATAACAATATAGACATTGATATTACGCAAACTGGGGCCGTAACCGTCCAATTCGGCATTGGCTCAACTGTATTAATTGGATTAGTAGTAGTTAAGACTCCAATTGGCCTAGTTAACTTCTATATAGTAAAGGCGGATACCCCTTTCCTACTCTGCCTTGCGGATATAGATAGGTTATAGGTATACTATAATAACGTTACGGACACCCTAATTGGCCCTATAACTGCTCTAGGAAGCAAGTATGTTACCCTACTAATTATATAACGATTTGGACACCCGTTCCTTATATAGGGAAAGACTTTACGGACCTATATTTAGGAATCTTTTAACTATAACCCGTGCTACCTTACTAGTACGGAGATCCACCGTCTATATTATTGTTTTGGCCACCCGTTAGCCGAAAAGCTGTATAGAGTCCTTAAACGTTCTGGATATAACAACGTTAATAGGAAGGTAATTAACCACCTAACTAAATACTGCTCCTATTACTAGAAATACAGACGTTCCCTAGGCCGATTTAAGTTCACCCTTTATAAGGATCTTAACTTCAACCATTTAGTATATATAGACATTATGTATATTAACGGCAGCCTAGTATTATATATAATTAATAAGGCAACCCGCTATTAAGCCACCTGTTGGTTGCAAAATATATCTATAAAGCACACTTAGGATATTTTACGGACCTGCTGGATTGATATATATGTTAGACCTCCTAAGTATATCACCCACGACACTGGTAGAAACTTCATTAGCAAGAAATTCTAGCAGTATGCTATAGCTATAGCTATATTAATAAAAGCCGTTCCAGTTAAGGCGTATTGGTCCGTTGGGCTTATTAAGTGAGCTTACCTAGCCCTATAGAGAGCTTACTAGATTATTACGGACGAGTGTAAGGACATTTAAAAGAAACTAGCTCTATAGATGGCTGTAAAAGCCGTTAACAATACTACTGGCCTAGATAGACTAGTACCTACCCTCTTGGTCTATGGAGCCTACCTAAGAATAAGTAACCTAGATCCTCCTGCCCCGTCTATTATAGAATGAGCAGCTGCAATACGGAAGGCAATAGCCGAGATAGTTAAACTACGGGCCAAACAAGCTGTTAATAACGCCCTGCACTACCGCAATAGACCTAACACGACCCTAGTATACGACCTCCCGCTTAACTCTAAAGTCCTTATATAGTGTAAAAGCGGCAAGTGGACTAGACCCTACTGCTTACTAGCTATAGAAAACAAGACGTGCTGTATACAACTTCCTAGCGGCCCGACCAACTTTAGGAGCACGTCCGTAAAACCCTACTTTTGGCCCGAAGACACTCATAACATCGAGCCAGATGAACTAGAGGTAATTGCTAAACCAGATAAACTAGAAGCAACCGCCGAATTAGATAAGCTAGAAGCACCCTTGCCTACCCTAGAAGTCCTCCGGAAACCCACTGAACCCGCTATACCTACTGTAAAGCGCGGTTAAGGACGCCCTTAAAAGCACCCTATAACTAAGAACACCATAATGGAGACTTACCTAACCTCCGCAGGAATATCCGCAAGGTAATCTCCGCCTGCGGATATATTAGTTCTAGTACAGGAAACCCCCTTTATGGACTCACGATATAAAGAGATCAACGGACTACTTAAAAAGGGCGTCTTTGCGGTTATAACGGAGAAAGATGTTCCGCAAGGCGTCCGTATATTTAACTCACGCTTTATTAATAAAATTAAGCACCTGGGTACTAACAAAGCTTTTAAAAAATTAAGGCTTATTATACAAGCCTATAACGACTAAGGGAAGGGCTTAGTTCTTACGCAATTGCCTATAATTTAACAAGTCAGCCAACGGATTATACTTGCACTTATGCCTAGACTACAGCAAAGCAAACCCATAGCTCTTTACCTATGGGATATCTTGCAAGCCTATATACAGTCTAATACCTACCTAAGTAGGGACATCTTTATACGGCCACTGCTTAAGCTTAATCTGCAACCAGGAACAATTTTACGGGTTGTAAAACCTCTATACAGAGTACCAGAAGCCAGAAACTATTGGTTTAAGACATACCACTAGCACCACGTTAGTAAACTTAAAATGGAATAGTTAACCTACAACCCCTACCTCCTATATAGCCTATTAAACGGCCTCGGTATTGTTAGACTCTAAATAGATAATACCCTATTCCTAGCAGACCAGACCTTTGCGGACGCTAAAGAAACTGAACTATAAAAGGCCAAGTTCTTGGCAAAGCTGCGAGAGTAGTTAACTAAGTAGAATCCAATTAAGTTTAATAGAGGCCTAATTACATAAAAGGGCAACCTAATTAAGCTAACTTAGAAACGCCAAGCCTAAAACCTAAAGCCCGTTATAGTAAAGCCTACGGACCTTACTAGTTCCCGCGGAGAGACCCGTAAGACCGTAAATATAAAGGACTAATACGCTGCATAGCGTGCAAGAGGCGCCTATATAGCTATAGTCTACCAACCTAAATCTGCTTATGACTTGTCCTTTGCGGCCCAGGCAGTAGATCCGTAAGAAGAAAATATTAAGTAGCTTAATAAGCGCATTCAATGGCAAATTAACAACGTAATAAGAGGACTTACTTTTATACCACTAGACCTAAATTCCCTTAGTGTAATAGTATTTATGGATGCCTCCTTTACTAATAACAAAGACCTATTATCACAAATCGGCTTTGTAATTGTACTTACAGACCGCAATTAGGACGCAAATATACTGCACTGGTCTTTAATTAAGTGTAAATAAGTAACCTGTAGTGTACTAGCTTCTGAGCTATATGCACTAGCCCATGGCTTTAATATAGCAGCCGCAATCAAATCAACGGTCTAGAAGATTCTATAACTGGAGCAGTTACCCCTAGTTCTATATACCAATTTAAAGTCCCTCTACGACTGCCTAGTCAAACTAGGTACAACATAAGAGAAGAGGCTTATAGTCGACCTTATATGCTTACATCAGGCCTATGAACGGCGCGAGATTACAAAGGTTAAATAGATTAGCAGCGGAGACAACCCAGTAGACGCTATAACTAAGGCAAAGCCGTGTTAAGCTCTTAAAACCCTAATTAACATAAATAAGCTTAACCTAGAAGTTACAGAATGGGTAGAACGGGACTAATGGAGCACCTACGGTACATCTACGGCCCGTTGGAAGGCCGTACGGCTCGTTATACAGTATAGGTGGAAAACGGTGGAAAGCTACAGTAGAACTTAGTGGACTCACGTAACCCGCCAAATTTTATAGGGTAGTTGAATTAACTAATCACGATTTTCCATCCCTAGGATGGAAAATCGCCATTAGCTCGCTTAGCACTAGCGCCTTAGCGGCCCTTACGATCCAACTTGTGGCTCATCTACTACCCGTTAAAAGGCCGTACGGTTTATTCTACGGACCGTAAGCAGAACTTACGGCTAGCTTAGGGCACCGTTTAGAAGGCAGCCTAGACGGCACCTTAGAGGAGATTTCCTATGTATTTTCTTTTATATTTTATAGTTCTATTAAAGCAATTACAGAGGCTGTATATAAGTGGTTTCATTTTTTAAGTACCGCCAGTGTATAATTACAGCACCTATCGTACCAACCGCGTGCCTACGCGCTTGGTACGCCAGGTACGCGTTTACGCGTTTAGTATACCAACCACTCGCTTACGCGTCTGGTGCACTTATGAAGCACTAACTAATTAGGGGGAGGACGCATCAGTATATAGACCACGTAGTCTGCTTTATATAATTAACAGTCACCATCCAAACAAGCATACGATACTACATATATTTCGTGCCCGTGGATACGACTCACTCGTGCTATTAAGTTAGTACGAACAGTATTTATGTATTAATTAGGTTTATAAGTATTTATATATTAATTATCTTATTAATAGAAAGGGATTAGACGTACTTTAAAACCCTATTAAAATATACAAGAATTAAACTATATATTTATTCTTGCCTATCCTTAAATAGTGGAAAATCTATAATAAAATCTATAGCGTAATATTACTATAGTTTGCTAGTGGGAGAAATCGATTTAAGTAAGCCCTATAGCTTATACCTATAGATTTTATATACTTACCACTTTTTATAATAGCTAATATACTTCTTTACTTCCTATTTAAGCTTTAGCTCATAGTATTTGCATTAAGTAATTTCGCTATCTCAGCTTAACTATAATAGCCACCTAAAGGATTATTATAGTTCTGTATAAGAATCTTCTATTATAAATTTACTTCTTACAGCACCTAAACTTTACTATATTTACATAGTAGGCCTATTATATTTAATTCCTAATAATAGTACCTAATAGCTTTTTTCTATTATATTTTTAGTCTACTTTTATATTAAAGATGGTATAAGAGGTATCTCTTTATTATACCTTATAAATAAGATCTATTAACCTTTTAAATAGTTCTTAGGTTAAAGCTATTTTGTTTTATACTACTCTAACTATAAAACTAGATAGTACTATAGATCTTATAACTTCTTAGTACGTATATATTAGGAAAGCCACTATAAAATTAAAGTCCTTTAGTTATTATAGGGCTCTAAGTTTTAATTACTCTATAGCTTTACTATTAGTTTAATTAGATAGCTTAGTAATTAGGGGTAATATATTACTAGGTTCCGCACTTATATTAGGGACATTCTATTTAGGTATATTTAAACCCTTACTAATAATAGGCTAGATATTAGCTAAAATATTAGCAAACCCTAATAGGGGTTTATAAGGGCGCGAAGAGGCTATAGGGAAGATTTAAAGGAACAATATAAGTTCTATCTAAATTTAAGGGTATATAGCTCTTGTAAAGAACAAGACATTATATAAAGAAGAGAAAGGAATATAGGAAGCTTGTAACTAAATATTTAGAGGTCTTAGTAGTAGATATATAAGTATAAGCGCACGTAGGTTTTAATAGGTTTTAACCAAATTCTATTATATTAGTGGAATTTAATGGAATTTAATTAAGTTAGCGGAATTTAGTAGAATTTAATTAAAGCGTTAGAATTTATCTATTAAGTATTTTATTAAGACATTCCTACTATAACTAGGCTAGTCCTATTATAGTTCGG
>Ga0307507_10004196_pt1 | contig 26080 bp, 13 predicted proteins | sample 7_EM_MG_FD_207223 | JGI IMG/M metagenome (GOLD analysis project Ga0307507, IMG submission 207223) | Populus trichocarpa ectomycorrhiza microbial communities from riparian zone in the Pacific Northwest, United States - 7_EM | ecosystem: Host-associated > Plants > Roots > Unclassified | place...
TAGCATTTGGGCCACTAGAGAAACTAAGAAAGGCCCCCCTAAATTACTCCTTAAACCACTCTAAAAGGTCTAAATAGCCTGCCTTAGGAGTATAACAGGCGGGTATAAGCGAACGGCCACAGCACTGCTTGAGAAGGAAGCCAATATTCCCCCCCTATAACTATATATTGAAGCCGATGTAATATAAAGGGTGTAAAAGGAACGTAATTTTAATGTTATAAAGTATATTAAGACACGTCTAAATAAACTATAGAGGGACCCTAGGGTGCTCTATAGGAGAAGGAACCAATAACCCCAAAGTAGGGAAGATATATTAGGAAAACAGGTAGAGAAAGTAGAAGAAGAATAGTACGGCGCTAGGGCCCAGGCCTATATAGAGGAGGAAGGGAGACGCGTAAAAGGCTAGTAAAGACAATAGTAAGGGAGAGAAAGGAGCCAAAGTAGAGCATAAAAGAGTACTGGAAAACTATCTACCGTAATATAATACTGGTTAGACCGATGCTGGAGAGACAAATGGAAGTTAAAGGTATAGAGGTAAACTTAGGCAAGGGGAACCTAAGCCGTAGCATAGGTAATACTATAGGGGGTAAATACCTAAGGGCTCCAAGAGGGCCTAATAAAGGTAGAAAATACAATGGCAACACTCTTAAGGACAGGAATAATAGGACTAAAAGATTGGCTTCACTAGGTAGGTGTCCTAGTAGGTAGCCTAAGGTGTAAATATAGCTAGCTAAGACAGACACCAAAATATATAATACTATTATGCCCCTTACGCACTAGCTAAGAAGCAATACTCTCAGCAGCTAGCATAGAAAACTATAATATACTACTCTTAACATAGAAAGGCCTTAAGGCGGCTACCTAGTGGCTTATTAGCTAAAATATGCTAAACCAGTTCCGGGTTGTAAAGGAAATAGTAATAGAAGGCAAAGGGGCAAGTAATAGGCGCCCCCTAATAACTCTATAGGAGTAGAGTATAGTATGTAATACTAGCGCGTCTGTAGGTTTATTACGGCAGCAGTAGTTCTCAAGGAGGTTAAAAAGTAAGGTAGTAGAGCACCACTAGTAACTTATAGGCGACTTATAAGCGAGCCCTAAAAGGCGGGGAGACGGATTACGGGGTTTTCTCAAATAGAGTTTTCTCCCTATATGTATATAAGGAGTAGTCCGCGTGGGCCCAACAGGGATCTAAATCGGACGTTAAGCAATGAATAATAATAATATATTAAGTTAGTTAAATTACGTGTTAAGTTAGTTAAATTACGTGTTAAGTTAGTTAATTGCATATTAAGTTAGTTAATTGCGTGTTAAGTTGGTTAAATTGCATATTAATTACGCGAAACGCGAAAATTAAAGTCTACTTAAATCTTATCCTACGAATATTTTCCTGATGTACGTACCACTACAAGTGATATTCGTGCACGTTAATAAAGTAAGTATACCGATACTAATTAGTAGACGTATAGATCAGGAAATACGCAATAAGCTAGAGCTTAAGAACCGTACTAGAAATAGTACACGGATCGCCTAACCTTGTCTATTTTAGTTAAAGGAGAAAGCTATATTACCCTTAAAGCTTAAGACTATGTATTAGCTTAACTGCTAACGCGTTAAATCGCCTAAAGAATTATATCTTTACTTAGAGAAGATTACAACCTCCCTTAAGCTTAAGAGAATTTATACTGGCTTTACAGCTAATACAATAGATTGCTAAGAGAATAGTAATCTTGCTAAGAACACTTTATAGGCCTAATAGCTGTAGAGTATGTACACACCCCTATACCTTAACACCCTTACCTTAACACCCTTACCTTAACACCCTTACCTTAACACCCTTACCTTAATACCCTTACCTTAATACCCTTACCTTAATACCCTTACCTTAACATCCTTAACCCTAACCCTAACCCTAACCTTAAACCATAACACAATAATATAGAAATTAATTAGAAGGAGAGAATTGCCAAGTACGGCAACGGAATTAACTTAAAGACGGCTATAAATAACGATCTAATAGAGTATATAGAGATTAAGATGCACCTATACATATAATCTAACCTTATAGACTATTTATTATAGATAGTGTTTTAGGAAGACTTTAAGGACTTTACGCCAGAGCTCTTTATATAAATATAATCTAATACTAGAATGGGAATCTATAAATACCTAGTTAAGAAAGGAGTATATATTATTAAGCAAGATAAGAGATACTCCCTTAGTAAGGTACTAACGGATATTACTAATAAAGAAGAGTTTTATAAATGGATAGATAAGGAGCTTATTACGGCCCTTACAGAGGTAAAGCTAATAATTATAATAACCTTACAAGATTAACTTAACCCTAAATTAGACGCGCTTGCTATAGTCTTATAGACCCCAAAATTAACTTAGCCTATAGCTACAACACCGTCTAGTACGCAAATACCTATATTTACGCCTCCACCCTAGCAATCTATACCCTAGTAAGCTACACCAGCTACTACCTAATAGTAAGCTGCACCTACCTCTACTTAAGATTAACTGCTTACCCTCCTTATTTAACTCCTATAGATGTAGAATTAGCAATTATTACCTACGGCAACTGCCTCTACCCTCCCTTTAGCAACTAGTGCTCCTACCTTACTTATTCTTCTGCCTGCCTAGCCTATAGCTATAGCTACAATACTATCTAGAACGTAGATACCTACCCCTATAACACCCTAGCAAGCTACACTAATTACTACCTAGCAATAGCCGTAGTAACCGCAGTAGCTATATATATATATACCACCTAAACTAACTATACTTAGTAAGGAGCAAGGACCTAGGCAAGGACCTAGATATAGTAAAAAGGTAGCTATAATTATAAAGATCTATATAGACAACTAAAAGTACAATAGAGTTAGTAATAGCTTTAACTTTAAGTTAACTATCTTCTATAACATCTATAAGAGATCTAGCTTACCACTAAAAGGCTACACAGTGGCATTCCCTAGCATGCTAAAAGGGCTTACTTAAGACCACTACTATAATAGTAACCTTAAGTTAAGACCTTTTACTAAAGCCTATAACTACATGCGATAGATTTTTAAAGGGCTAGAATACTACCGCAAGAACCTTATAAAGTAGAATAGTATAACCCTCTAAGGAGTTATAGACGAGAACCCTAATAAGTTAATCTATTAGAACTTCCAACTGCTTATAGATAAACTGCTAAAGCAACGTTATAGACTATACCTAGACTTCCATATAAACCGCATTCTTATAAATAAGTTGGTTACTACTTACTAGGGAGTGCTAGCATGCTATATTACTGTCTCCAACCCTTTAGAAGACCTTTCTCAGTTAATTAGTAAACTATAATCCTCTATTATTATATGGGAAAAAGAACACCCCTTATAGGCCTTAATAAGACTATCTTACTAAGCCTTTTTTATAGATTGACGCTACTATTAAAATAATTAGAGTTAAGACCGAAACATTAATTATTACGACAGCAATCGCTCTTATAGAACTAATAGCAGACTAAAGGCCAAGTACTATATCTATAAGAAGGAGGACTACTATTTATAGAAATACTTAAAAGAGGAGCGTAGTTGGTCCAGAGACGACTATAGGAGACGCTTTATTAATATTAAGGGCCGTAATAAGGGTAACTTTAATAACTACTTTAAGTAATACGTCGCTGCTTGCAAAAGAGATAAAGATAAAGATTTAGACTTTAAAGCCTATACACAAGATATTAATAACTCTGGGAGCAATACCGGAGAACCTAATAATAGTTCTGCCTATATTACCACCTTTAGAACACTTACTATAGAGGAAGCAACTTCTATAAGCGTAGAGCTAGCTAATAAGGCTTATATATACCTACTTACGGCTTTAGAACTTACCACAGAGTCTACTATAAAACCTTATATAGAGACTGACCTATTTGCCTATAATATAACCACAACTATAGCGTTATAATACACCTTAACGGTTTTTATGGGAATTATAATTAATATAGGTGCTTCGCGTAAGTCTATAGCTAGCTATAGCTAATTCTAAGCCCTATAGGCCGTAGATAAGTCTATAAGTCTTAATATATTAACTAAGGGCTAAGTAACTATCCAATTTGGGATTAGAGCCTCTACATTTATTAGAACTATAGACGTTAATAGCCCTATAGGTAAAGTATAATTCCATATTACCACATGGGGACCATGCTTCCAGAGGTCACGTCTACTATACACAGCAGTTGTCCGGCCAACCATGACGTATGGGTCCAGTATTTGGGCCATTAGAGAAACCGAGAAAGGCCCCCCTAAATCACTCCTTAAACCACTCTAAAAGGTCTAAACAGCCTGCCTCCGGAGTATAACAGGAGGGTATAAGCGAACGGCCACAGCACTGCTTGAGAAGGAAGCCAATATTCCCCCCCTACAACTATATATTGAAGCCGCTGTAATGCAAAGGGCGCAAAATGAATGCAACTCTAATATTATAAAGTATATCAAGACACGCCTAAATAAACTATAGAGGGACCCTAGGGCCCCCTATAGGAGAACAAACCAACAACCCCAAAGTAGGGAAGATATATTAGAGAAACAGGTAAAGAAAGCAGAAGAAGAATAGTGCTGCTTTAGGGCCTAGGCCCATATAGAGAAGGAAGGAAGACGCGCAAGAGGTTAGCAAAGACAATAGCAAGAGAGAGAAAGGAGCTAAAGTAGAGTATAAAAAAACGCTAGGAAACTATCTACTGTAATATAATACTGGTTGGACTAACGCTGGAGAGGCGTATAGGAGTTAAAGGTACAGAGGCTGTCTTAGGCAAGAGGAACCTAAGCCGTAGCATAGTTAACGCTATAGGGGGTAAACACTTAAGGGCTCCAAGAAGGCCTAACAAAGGCTAAAAATATAATGGCAATACTCTTAAGAATAGGAATAATAGGACTAAAAGACTGGCTCTACTAGGTAGGTGTCCTAGTAGGTAGCCCAAGATGCGAATATAGTTAGCTAAAACAGACACTAAAATATGTAATACTGTTATGCCCCTTACGCACCAACTAAGAAGTAATGCTCTTAGTAGCTAGTATAGAGAACTATAATACACTACTCTTAATATAAAAAGGTCTTAAGGCGGTTACCTAGTGGCTTATTAACTAAAGTGTACTAGACCAGTTCCGGGTTGCAAAGGAAATAGTAATAGAAGGTAAGGGGGCAAGTATTAGGCGCCCCCTAATAACTCTATAGTAGTAGAGTTAAGTTTACGATACTAGCGCGTCCGTAGGCTTGTTACGGCAGCAGTGGTTCCCAAGGAGGTCAAAAAGTAAGGTAGTAGAGCACTATAGGTGACTCGTAGGCGCCTTGTAGGCGAGTCCTAAAAGGCGGGGAGATGGATTACGGGGTTTTCTTATTTTCTTAAATAGAGTTTTCTCCCTATATGTAAATAAGGAGTAGTCCGCGTGGGCCCAATAGGGATCCGAATCGGACGTTAAGCAATGAATTATTATTATTAATTCCATATTATTAAAGCAGATACTCCTTTCCTACTTTGCTTAGTAGATATAAATAGACTCTATATTAAATATAATAGCCTAAAGGACATTATTATCACTCGCACTAAAAAGGTGCCAATAGTTAGATAATTTAGCCACTTGTTTCTTATATAGAGCTTCTCTTTACAGTCTTATCTAGTTAAGTCCTTTAATATAAACCCTTGCTACTTAACTAACGTAGAGCTATAACATCTATACCATTAATTTAGTTACCTATTAATTAATAGACTGTAAAAGCTTTTTAATAAAACTGGCTACGGCTATAATACTAATAGATCTGCTATTAAAGAGCTAACTAGACTCTACTACTACTACTAAAAGTTTAGCAGATCTCTAAGTAGATTTCGCTTTACCTTATAAGATAACATTAATTTTAACTATAATATTATTGTTAATATTATATATATTAGCGGCTCCCCCCTACTATATATAGTTAACAAAGCAACTTAATTTTAAGCTAGTAAATGGCTATAAGATATTAGCGCCAAGCATACTTAGGATGTTCTATAAATATACTAGATTAACAGCTATTTAGGACTACTAGACTTAATTACTACAGATATTAGGAAGAACTTTATTAGTAAAGAGTTTAAGCACTATACTGCTACTATAGGAGTAACTATAAAGTTAGTTCTAGTTAAATTACACAATTCTATTAGAATAGTAGAGCGCTACTATAGTCCACTACAATAAGCCTACTAAATCATTACATCTAAAATCCCTAAAATTAATAAGGAGATAGCCCTATAAATGGCTTTTAAAGCTATTAATAACATAGCTAGCCCAAAAGGCCTAGTCCCCACACTTCTAGTCTTTAGAGCCTACCCCCAAATAGTTAAATTGGACGCACTATTACCTTTAGTCGCATAGCGAGCTGCAGCTATTAAGAAAGTAATAGTGGAAATCTAGAAGCTATAAGCTAAACAATAGATTACTAACGCTCTTAATACGCGAAATGGATAATAAACTAACGCTATTTACAGCCTTCTACCTAGTTCGCCTGTTTTAGTTTAGAGAGAAGGCAATACTAGCTAAAGTAGTTATTAGGACGGGCTATATATACTACTTACTATTAATGGTAAGACCTACACCGTAAAGCTATTAAATGGGCCTATAACCTTCCACTCTATAGTTGTAAAATCTTACCTACTAGACCTATAAGACTTAGTTAAACTACAAGAGTCTATTAAATTAGCTAAACTAGTACCTATACTAGCTAAACCTTAATTATTACCTAAAGCTAAACCATAGCTACCGCTAAAGCAAGGTAGAGGTTGCCTCTATAAATATTTATTACTTACGGCTATTATAGACATGGCTGTTACGGACGCTATAATAGATATAAATACCCTTATGGGTAATATTATAGATATAGCTAATATCGCTATCTACTTACAGGACAATAATACCGTAGATATAGCTGATACTACTATTTACTTATAGAACAATAGTAACACCTAGTTTAGCGCTTTATAGTAAAAGGAGGTCATAAGCTTACTTAAAAAAGGTGTCTTTAAGATTACTAAGCTATATAATATGCAAAAGGGGGTTAAACTCTTTAATTTATAGTTTATTAATAAGATTAAGAATAAGGGAACTAATAAAGCCTTTAAGAAATTATAACTTATTATATAGGCCTATAATAATTTAGAGAAAGAGCTAGTCCTTACTTAGTTATTAACAATTTAATAAGTTAGCCAGTGGCTAATTCTCTATATTGCTGCTATACTATTATAAACATAACTCTACCTCTAAGACATCTTATAAGCCTACATCCAGTCTACTATAAACCTAAACCGCAAGTTCTATATATAACCACTATATAAGCTAAATAAACAATTAGGAATTAATAAGGACTCCGTTTTAAAGGTTATAAAGCTAGAAACTACTAGTTTAAGACCTACTATTTATACTATATTAATTAGCTATAAATAGACCAGTCTACATATAACCCTTACTTACTTTATAGCAACAAACCTTTTAAAATTATTAGCTTATAGACTAATAATACGCTATTCCTTATAGATAATACCTTTATAGAGGCTGAACAAAGTAAACTATATAAGGCTAAATTTATAGCTAAGGAGTAAGAGCAACTAACTACTAATATACTAGTCAAGTTTAATAGAGGACTTATTTAATTGGTATAAGATAAGAGTATTACGCTAACGCAAAAGCGCCAGTATAAGAACCTTAGTGTGGTTAATACTATGCTAGTAGACAGCACTAGCTCTAGAGAAATTACGCGCGGCCTACTTACGCTAAAGAACCAGTATATCGCTTAACGCGCTAGAGGAGCCTATATTACCTTAGTCTATTAACTAGAGGCTTTATTTAACTTATCCTTTACTACTTAGGTAACTAATCCTAAAGAGGCAGACGCGAAGGAGCTAAATAAGCGCCTAAGTTGGCAGATTTAGAACTTATATAAAGGTCTTAAGTTTATTAAATTAGAGGCTAAGATCCTATAGCTCTTAGTCTTTATAGACGCTTCCTTTACTAATAATAAGGACCACTTTTTACAAATTAGCTATATTATTATACTAGCTAATGTAACTAAGAAGGCCAATATTATCTATTAGAGCTTAATTAAGTGTAAAAGAGTTACTAGAAGTGTTCTAGCTTCTAAACTCTATAAAATAGCTTATAGCTTTAATATCGCCGTTGCTATTAAGTCTATAGTAGACAAGGTCCTATAGATTAACCTCCTACTTATACTTTACACTAATTCTAAGTTGCTATATAACTATCTTATACAACTTAGAACTATACAAGAAAAGCAATTAATAATTAATATAATATGCCTATAATAAGCCTATAAATATTAGCAGATTATAGAGGTTAAATAGATTAATAGTAAAGCTAACCCTATAGACGCGATAACTAAGGGGAAGCCTTACGTTGCCCTATAGTAACTTATTAATATAAACCAAGTTAATATATAGGCTGTAGGTTGGGTAGAGCGTAAGAAGCAATAGAAGGTGGTTTATAGGTTGTAACGGTGCTAGGGCACGCCACCTACCATATTCTATAGACCCTAAATTTAACCAGCTAATTAGGATTTTTTATCTCTAGGATAGAAAATTGCTATTGGCTTGCTTATTACTAGCGCCTTAGCGGCCCTCGCAATATATTAACCTACTACCCCTAATAATTCTTCTCCTTCTTTCCCTTAGCTTAGTATCCCTATAATACAGCATTCTACAAGCTTTAGTTTAGAGGTATTAGTACAAGCCGTAACACTAGTTATGCAATTATAGACCTATAAGAGGAGCGTGGAAACTATTGCGTATTAATTAGATCTTTAGCTATTATGTATATACCACAAATAGTCTAGAAACAGACTTAGCTTTAGAGTATAGATTAGCCTTCTTTTTAGAGTTGCTCTAGTGTCGGAATATTAGTTATGTGATGTGGTTACGGGACTACAAAGTAAAACTAGCTAATCTGACCTTAGAGCAAACCCCTATTTCTAGATAATTAACAACTACCAACTTTAACACTGCATACGTACCACTATAAGTGATATTCGTGCACGTTAATAAAGCGAGTATACCGACACTATATAAATATAATATTTACTAATACCCCCTACCCTGGAATATCCTATAGGCTGCTGTATAGTAAAATAGAGGTGTATATATTTTTGTTACCGCTAAGGTTTATTAATTAATACTACTTAATTACTACCTAAGCTCTATATATGTAGCAATGGCTCCCTATGCTCTATATTAAGATTCTTATCTAAAATAGACGCTTCTATAGTTACTCCTATTACTATATCTTAGGAAACTTAGTTAGTTAAATAGAAGGCTTATAAGAAGCCAAGAAATAAAAATATAATTGCGGTAATATAGGCTGCTATTTAATTAATCTTTTCTAAATATTTGCTTAAGCTAGAAGCTAGTAAGCACTCTAGCCTTTTAAATAGGTGTATTTTATAGCTTTAAAGAAAGAATAGGAAAGAAATAAGCTGCCGTAGTGGATTTGGGTCTTTAGATAAATAACCTCCCCTAAATTACCTCCCTTAGCCCCTTTTCTAACAGTATAGATAATATAGCATTTTTTAGTATATCTAAATTATAAATTAGTATTATGGGATGTAACAGTGCAGTGTAGGTGAATTGAGTGAGCGACTTGATTGTAAAATGTAGCTCTAGAGCCTCTCTATATACACGAGGAAGGTATGGAAATAAATGAAAGGGGAAACTAATACGTAACTAAAACAGCGTGATACGTAAGTGATACGTAGTCGATACGCAGACAATACGTAGGCAATACGCAGGCAAAACAGTGGTGGTTTGGCAGGGTACCGTAGTCGGTTACATGGGATCTACTAAATACAATAATATAACTATGTGGTGGCATATCTTGGAGTATTTTAGTGTTAAAACGCCTAGGATATTTATTATCTATTACTAACTTACTTTTCTCCCTACCTCTTAAGTCCTTATTTAAGTAATAATACTAGTAAGATAGTTCTAATTATATACTTAATTATTCTATCTAAGGCTAAGTAGGTATATATAACTATTTAACTATATTTAGTAACTCTAGTAAATATAACTATTTCTAACTAATAGTGCTTATTTATAACCCACTACCTTGCTTTATTAAAGCCGTTACCTTTTATTATACTTAATATATATATAAAGGAGTCCTTTATAACTTAATTAGGCTCTACTATTAATATTAGTAATATTAAAGGGGGGTAGTTAGATTATATTCCCCTAAGTTTAATACTATACTAAGTATTATAACTTTTCTATAGTAACTAAGTAACCCTAAATATTATTAGGCTAGCTTTAAATTTAAAGTAATTATAGAACTTATATTTCTATATATAATACCATACTAAGGATTATAATGTAGATTGCTTAAGATATGGCTTTATTATAATGCAATAGCTCTATACCGATTAATTAATCTATGGCTCTAAAATCTAGATTTATAACACTAAAAACAAGCTTAAAGCCACTAATTTTACACTAGCAGAATGAAACTTGGTAAGAGATTTGGGTAGTAAAGTTACTGCTAAGTGTTACTGCCCGGATCTTGGCCGGGCACTAGCAATAAAGTATGTATGCGTGCTATTGTATAAATCCTGGCATTAACTGATATGAACAAGCAGAGATAAGAAAAGGTTATTGTAAATTATTAGATAAAGCTCTGCTGGAAGCTCTAAGAATTTTGAACGTGGGTGGTGCTGCGGTTCTTCCGCTTAATTGAGACTGGCAGAAGAGCTAGATGAATTGAGAAGCTCGCCAAGCATTGTTGAAGGAGGCATTGAGGTAGCCAGGCCAGGCCTTTGGTTGTTAACAACAATAACTTCGAGAATTTTTTCAAAGCCAGGAAGTTGAGAAGTTGTCTCTTTCATAGTTTGGGCGCTAGGATCATGTTTGTAGCTAGAATTTTAGTCAAACTCAGTTCGATCAGCATGTGCTAGGCTACCCTAATTTTAAACTCTACAACGGAGCGTCCAAGAGCTTATGGGCGTCGCTCCGAGCCGAAGCATGCGCATCACATTTCGACTTTCCTAGTCGAAGTCATTGTACGGACTACATAGAAAAAGTAGTCACGCTATTATGGACCTACTTTTATCTAACACTCCCAACCATGTCCATCACTCCGCCTCCAGCCAGCAAGCTCCTCAGGCTCTTCTGCAGGTTAAACACCCACTGGAGATTCGATTTTTCAACTATCGTAATCACAACTTCCGCGCACTGATATTCTGTTTTCCCGGTCAGGAAAACTACTAATAATTTTGCAGATGAAGAGGAAATGGTTATTCTACGCATCCGACAAATGCTACAGCAAGGATATCTCTAGGATTCGAAGGCGTAGTGGTTTAATTGTTGCGACAACATGCATATTTGAAGTGCGTTAGCCAGTCCGGGTAGGGTGAGCTGCAGGCAAGGCTTGGGTTTGCTTTAGCGCGCGGCCTGGGGTTGTCATTGGATCAAGCAGTTCGCCCAGCCACCTGCCCTAGCCGCCCGACAATTGCGTCAGGGTGCCGCAAAGCTTCGGGGCAACTGTACATCGTTACTTCTCTTTTCCATTGCTGTCTCTTCCTCCGAACTTCCACTCACTCTTCTTGCCCTTTAATTCGGGATGCGATTCCTTCGGCCTTGTTCTTGTCGCTCTTTACACTTCTGCATTTGAATTGTCAGCCTTGCCAGCTATCACCCCTCCATCTCTTAGCGCCGGAAGAGCCGGCCAAACGAGGCACAGGAACCAAACGAATTCCAACTAAGCAACGCGTATGCCCATCAACACCTCTCCCATCACCTCGCACAGCTCCAATAGCAAACACCACGCAACCAACGCGCAAAGGCTCTGAAGCCTCAAAGCCTCACCTGCAATGCCAGTTATACCACTACCTCACGATGCAGCCGCGCCGAAATTGTCCTCGCTGGCTCTCGCCCTTCGCAGCCTCATCCCGCATCTCTCCACCACACTATCGCGGCACAGCATCCTCACCGGACGGGCTTCCACATCTCCAGACTCTCTCAGTGAAGCCCTTGCTGTCGCGCCGCGCGCAATTACCGGCATAATACCTACTTACTACGACTTTGGAGGACCAAGTGCCGGCACCACCGTGGGCATCGTACTCGGCAGCGTCGCTGGCTTCTTCCTTATCATCTGGCTGTTTTATTCCCTTACCAATGTCGGTGGCGCTGCAATCGCTGGAGAGGAAGAAGTCGTGGTGCGCCGCCGCCGTTCGCGCTCCCCACACTCCCGCCGCTCGAGACGCTCCACTCGTACGGAAGTCCGCGAAATAAGTCGCTCGCCGCGACGTCGCGAGCACACTATTGTGGAGGAGAGGAGGGAGCGACCACGGAGCATTATCGTAGAAGAACGACGAGTCCCAGGCGATGATATTGTAGAGGTGATCGAGGAGCATAGCGACATACGGCCACCACGCAGAGAGAGGAGTCGGAGGAATAGCGGATACAGGTCGGTAGATCTTGAAATTTACTCTGAAGATGATTATTCGCAGTATCCGTTGCGGTAGATAATTTAGTTGGGTGAGGAGGTTTGGGAGTTTTTGTTTTATAATTGTACTTTTTACTAAATGATTGTTTTCCCTGCAGGTATTAAATCCGCGGAAACGAGGTGTGAATATAGATATTGGTCATATAGCTATATCCACGCACCCCACGAAGCAATTATTTCGAAATGAAGAATTGTGGATCATTACGCTCTAGTATTGCCCGCATCAAATCATCCGTGTTTTCGAAATACCTCTCTTTTTTAGGATTTATTTCTTGCCCGATACTGCCAGCATTCATGATATAGATATCCCTCCTTCTCAGACCAATTGGTGTCCTTTTGTACATGATTTCGTGTTTTTATTAAGCTCTGGCGTTACGGTATTCGATGTGGATAAGGACGGGGAGCACGGTCTGGAAGCGGGGTCTTCTGGGCGGGGATTGGGTTAGACTAGCGGCATTCACAAAGTGAGAATGTCCTCTAGATAAGTAGTGGCACGAATATACAGGATGGGATAGTGGGGTGCTGTGTGTCAAGATGTTGTATAGACAGGAGCTAAGCAGCAGCGAGAAACCCACCCAAAGAGAGATAGTGCAATATATTATATGGGTTTACATACCCAAACTTTGACCGTAAGTGATTTTTTGTGTTTTGCCTTATCATGCTCGTATCAATGTGCTCTTGATAAAGGCATCCACATTCGTTTAGCATTGTCTCATAAAATTTAGCAAGAGGCCGACTATAAAGTTGCAGAATTAGATGACCTTCATAATTCTGTTAAGTATCTAATAAGGCCATTTATGAAGGCACAGCTTAGACACTAATTGTCTAGGGTTAGCCTCCACGGCTGCATAGGATGATACACAGCGAGAAATGCGAACCGTCGGTCGTAGCATCCACAGTGAGTGTAGTTAACCGCAATGATCTGCTTCTTAAGAGCTCTTTCGGGGTGTGGCTACTACATATCTGGGTTGTTAACTTCTCAATAAAAACGGGCTAACTAGTTTACTGAATTCAGGGAGCTTAATGACTTTTCGCAAAAATGAAGAGAGTGGTTGCGCATTATGCCAATTTTTTCTTTGAGCTCAAAGCATAAGTATGTTAGAAAAAGAAAGCTATGTGGTTGGCCAAAGCGACCAGAATATTTTCGGTTCGCGGTATGACGCCAGTTTAGAAAGTGAGAAGCTTGGCTTTCCCGCGGGACCTAGCTGACTCGTCCTCCGGCTCCTCTAGTCATAATTACAACACCACAATACATTCCCTCGACTATTTTACGCTATATCCGTCGTCACTTTGTATCGCACTCTTAAGTCAGTAAACATAGGCCGCCGCCACAAACCACAGCGCCAGCAGCTCAAACCGAGCAAGCCTTGGCGCAGCAAAGGAAAACGCGGCAAGATGGGTCAAGAATCATCTTTGCCAATGGTGGATGAGAGTACACCGACGCAGACTTTAGAGAGCAGGACATTGGAATCTGTGGCAAAAATGCTGAAGGAAGGGAGGTTCAGACGCATAGTAGTTATGGTAAGCATGCTGCGTCTTGTAGAGCTTCAACTCTTGAAAAGAGCTTCATTGACATATTGGAGACCGGCGCAGGCATAAGCACAAGCGCAGGTATCCCAGATTTCCGGAGCCCGGACACGGGACTATATGCCAATCTCGCTCGTCTGAATCTTCCTTACCCCGAGGCTGTTTTCGACATTTCGTACTTCCGCAATAACCCATTACCATTCTACACGCTGGCACAGGAGCTCTATCCTGGAAAATACAGGCCCACTATAACGCACTCATTCATTAGACTGTTATACGAGAAGGGACTGTTGTTCAAACTATTCACGCAAAACATCGATTGCTTGGAACGCGAGGCTGGAGTACCTGGGGGGATGATTGTGGAGGCACACGGCAGTTTTGCACGGTACGTAGGCCGATCAATATCCGACCTGGGAGTTCTAAAGAGTAAAGTCTAAGACTATTGCAGGCAGAACTGTATAAATTGCCATTCCACATACCCGGATGACCTGATGCACAAGGCTATTCGAGATAAGGAAGTACCACACTGTCAAGACGAAGGGTGCGGCGGGCTGGTGAAGCCGGAGATTGTTTTCTTCGGTGAACAGCTACCGGCTGACTTCTTCCACAACAGAGGATTGCCAGCAGAGGCAGACCTTTGCATTATCATGGGTACCAGTTTGTCCGTTCATCCATTTGCTGGTTTGCCCCAATACTGTTCTGACGGTGTCCCGCGACTACTCATCAACCAGGAACAAGTTGGAACAATAGGCTCGAGGAGCGACGACGTATTACTTTTAGGTGACTGCGATGATGGAGTAAGGAGACTAGCAACTTCTTGTGGGTGGCTTGAGGAACTAGAGGAGTTGTGGAAGCAGACAGCGCCTACAAAAGATGCCGAACCGGAAGAGAAACCCAAGAAGTCCAAGGATGAACAACTAGAAGATGAGGTTGAGAAACTGACGAAGGAAGTCGAGGAGACACTAAAGTTGTCTGAAAACCAACATAAGTGGTTAGAAACCCATGTGGATAGGAAAATTGTCCAAATCAAGAAAGAAACCGCACAAGGAGAATTGCATGAAGCAGCAGGGGGGCCAGCGGAGAATCAGGAGATCCAGGAAAGCAATCCCATAAAACAAGACTCAGATGAGATTTTGCGACCCGTTACTGAAGCTGAGGAGAAATCAAATCTAGAGCCTAATAAAACAGACTCTGGCGGAGATGGGCTGCAGCATATATTTCCTCACCTTACAGAGAAACCTTCCTTGTAGAATACTCTTGTTTCCACAACAGCGTGCGTACGACGTATATTGAAAACATCCACATGACAGGTCATTCGTTGAGTCCTTGCTATACCAGTTGTAGATGAACATATGAATTCCTTTATAGCTTAATATACGGGAAACATTTATGTTTTCCTGAAGTACGCCAAACCAATCATAAAGCACAACTAGATTAACTAGAAGCCTCAGCGGGACAAAAACAAAGATACAAAAGTTACATGACACATAATTATTCTTAAACCTGGTCATTCTCTTATTGATAATAATTAGACCAATCGGAGAGGTTGGGTAAATACAAAATATCCAATCAATAATAATAGCAAATGTCTTGCTACATTACTCACTCTAAAAGCACCTAGAAAAACAGGGTACAGTGGGGTTAGTCGACTTAGCATCTTCATCAGAGGCTCCTTACTGAAAAATGTTAGATTGGGTGCGTTTGTAGCTTACATCTTATACGAAGAAAAGACAGCAGATTATATTGGATCATCTACCGGATCATCAGTATATTCTGGTCTTTCATGTGATTGCACTTCCTGTTGCCGTCGCTGTTTTTCTAAATCGGCGGCCCATAGAGCCGAGCCCGCAGCAGTTGTCAGTAAAAATAATATGCTAAGTACAGGAATAAGCTGAAGCATTAGTGCTACGGTTCCGAACCTATATGGATGGTTAGGCCATCGTTGTTACTAATTTTGTCGCTCTGGCCTACCAGGTATATTGCCATCTTCTATGCTTCATGAACGCATTCCTCTGCTTTCTATCAAATTCTCGGAGCTTGAAGTAACGCCAATGCTGTAGCGGACCAGCCCGATAGCCAGTTAAAACGAGGAACAGTGGCACACCCACGATCGGTATGAAATTCAATGGCAGCAGAAGGATGAATTCAACGATCTGGCGAAGTGAAAATGGGCCATATACTGAGGATCGCGTAGGTCGGCCGAGCCGTTTGACAGGATTGTCGCCTTCTGCAGCAACCGGCCTTCTCGTAGAGACAAGGTCCTCAACCCCCTTTTCTACGAGAATCGAGTCAAAGATGTCGAGCTGAGACTCGTCCTTTCGATGATGTCAGTAGTTGAAAATATATCCAGAGCCAACGTAGGGCACAAAACCACAAAGAATGCCTCAAATAAAATGGCAACAATAGCTGCCCCTTCACCTAAGACAAGAAAGGTGCCGTTTAACCAGGCGCCAGCATAGTGGAAGATGGCGAGGAAAGCAACTTGTGGGAGGTAGGTCCAGAAGAAGAGGTTTCCCAAAACGAAGATACTGAGTAAAAAAGCAGGTAACAGGCGTGCTCGCAGCAGGGGGTATAGGAAGGGGTGAGCTACGAAGTAGAAGAGGCCCTGTTCAAACAGTCAATGAGCTTGACGAGAGCGAGAGGTAAAGAAGTCTATGAGAAGATACCTTGAGCGGATAAAGGAACGATGCCGATACGACAGCTTTAGCTGGGAGTACAAATATCGTTTGAGTTACTCCAGACGAAGGTGGCGCCATGCTGTAGTCCGAGCCGTGCCTTTATCCTCGGGCAGCCAGACAGACTCTAGAGAGCTGACCGCAGGTGGTGGATGACGTAACCTGGTTGGCACTCACCGCCTTGGGATGAACTATCTTAGCGTGAACATCAACCTCTTCCACCGTCACTGGGCCAAGAGACCCTTTGTTGGTTTAATTACTCGGATCTTGTGTCTTCTTCTACGGCAGTATTAAGATAGCCTTATGAAGAGCGTCTTCCCAGAATTTCTGCTATTTAACCTGATGGAGAGACATCAAGGTACTGATGAGATGCTCGTATCTAGTTACTCCGTTCGATGCACCTCCAAAACGGCAAACCGGCACGGCCGTTATTCCCGTTGCAAATCCATTAGCTCTCTCGCAATTCGGCCGCGGATGAGGCCCGTTGCATGCATCGCACTAAGCTGCGCCTTTTGGGTGATTACCGCTTGATCTGCTAGTGACCAACAGCGCTTTCTCCGCGTTCGGGGACTCCAGAAAAATGACTTCGAGAGAACTCACATTGAAGGAACCACGTTTCAACAAATACTCTCCCCATAGGTATTCGGCCTACAAATTCCGCTTTTTCGCGCCCTCCTTCCATCGGACGACTTCATTCAATCAAATCGACTATGAGCTACCCTATCAGGAAAGAAATTGACGAGAAAGAGCTTGGAAGCGGGGTAGCAACTCCTGTTCTAGAGAAGGACCAAAGGGACTCAGAGGACAATGAAGAGATTACCGCCCAAGATGTTGAACAAGCAATTGGGCACGTGCCTAAGACAAGTGGAGGAAAAGAGTATAATAACACAGTCGGCTCCAGCAATGGAGTTTTAAGTCGAATCAGGTCAAACGTACCCTCATGCAAAGATCCTGGGCCTCCACCCGATGGAGGCAAGGCTTGGATTCAAGCTGTCATGGCCCATCTTGTCGTTTGCGAAACTTGGGGCCAAATAAGTTCATATGGTGTATTCCAGAGCTACTATTCCCTCAGTCTAGGCCACCCACCATCTGATATTTCTTGGGTTGGGTCTATCCAAATATTCCTCCTGTTCTTCATCGGAACGTTTTCTGGACGCGCCACGGATGCTGGCCTTTTTCGTCCGGTATTCATTGCAGGGGTTTTCTTTCAGACATTGGGGATTTTCATGACGTCTCTCTCCACAAAATACTGGCAATTGTTCCTAGCCCAGGGTATCTGCACGGGGATAGGCAACGGTCTCCAATTTTGTCCAACGATATCACTACTGTCCACATATTTCAGCAAGAAACGCTCTCTAGCAATAGGAATAGCGGCGTCTGGCTCGGCTACCGGAGGTCTGGTGAGTACCTTGACTTTGTTCATTTTTAGAGTTGGCATTAAGCAATCGAGCAAACCCTCGAAGATCGAAGAATGGTGGGACATCTGTACAACGTACCTTGACTTATTTGTGGAGGTATGCAAGGTGCCTTACCTATTCTAAGTGGTCTGCGCAACTTGCTCGCTTACTTGCCTAATACCACTTCTGTCTGTATTATCCCAGTACTAACTGCTTCGTAGATTTACCCTGCAATAGCAACCCAGTTATTGTCAAAAGTCGGGTTTGGCTGGACTATGAGGACCATAGGTTTCGTCAGTCTTGCCCAAGGGCTCCTTACTATAGCAGTAATGAGAACTCGCCTGCCACCCCGCAAAACCGGGCCACTAGTTGAGTGGGCTGCTTTGAAAGAAGCCACATATGTGCTATATTGCCTTGGCATGTTTCTGAACTTCTGGGGTTTATACTTTGCATTTTACTACGTGAGATCATTAATAGGTAATCGCCTGCATGTGCTCACTCACTGACAAGTTATCAGGTTGGCGCATTTGGAAGGGATATCATCGGACTAACCAACAAGCACTCCATCTACCTACTCATGATCATGAATGGTGTTGGGTATGTTGGTCGGTTGGTCCCAAACTTTTTCGCCGATCGAACATTTGGACCCTTGAATACTATCATCCCCTTCGCTTTCGTCTCGGGCATCATGCTTTTTTCCTGGTCCGGAGTGAACTCCCGTGGGGGACTGTATGCCTTTTCCATTATCTACGGTCTCTTCGCAGCGGGAATTCAAAGCATGTTTCCTGCAACACTTTCAAGCCTGACTACAGATCTAAGCAAAGCCGGAGTACGCATGGGCATGGGTTTCTCCATAGTCTCGGTTGCTTGCCTTACCGGCCCACCTCTCGCTGGTGCTCTTCTCCAATCGAACCATGGAAATTATTTGCATGCTCAAATGTGGGCTGGCACTGTTCTGATTTGTGGAGGGTTGACACTATTGGCCGCAAGACTCGCCAAAACAGGCTGGAAGTTGTGGGTAAAGACCTAGAGCGTTCAAGCTCGTGTACAGGAAAGGCTTCTACTCCTGCGAACGTGTGTCACAATTGCCCTAGAATGGCATACAACGGTATACAGCCGTGAAGTTTTGCCGATTGAGGAGCGCTTGTTAACTGCAAATCTCTAGAAAAGACGAACTTCTACAAAAGCTTCACAATTGAATTTAGAAGAGAAGCTAAAGACTGAAATGTAATATAAAAAAAAGGACAAGCAGGTCTAGGCGATGGCGGGAATGGTTTTCCCTGACGAAGACTGACCGATGTTGTTCATGAAATTCTCCAGTATCTTCAATTAGAGTTGGGATAGAAAATCAAAAGCCACACTCAACATTATGTAGACACGCATGCTAGAAAGGTAATAGATTAGTAATATGTCTAGATTTATTATTGCTATTATCACAATCTATTTTCCAACGACGCTTCCCCTAGATAGTCTCACTACGTTGGGCGAGGCACATTTCAAAACTTCCCAACCACCATTCTTATGCTTCCGAAGATCCGGTCTTGCTAGGCACTTAACTAGCCAATAGCTTTCATCTATCTGCGTTATATCGCCTAAGTTCCCAATCTAGCGTGCGCTAGTGGAGATTTTATTTAGATAGGAAGCTTTTCTCTATAAATTAGAAAACAGTTAGGTAGAAAAACAATTGGCAACAGAATGAAAATAAAGGAAAATACTACACTAAAATCTATAAAGGAAATTAATCCTTTTATCTTGAAGCCCCTAAGGATAATGTAATAGAGATAGGTAGTAAGAAATACGAGATATACGAGGGTAGTGCTGACACTGTCTTGGAGCCTTCCAGGCTGCAGTACTGTGTCTCAGCACAGTATCGGTAGTCTGTTACAGATAGATATCCTAAAAGGCTATAGTTAGGATAGGCGTTAAGATTTTTTACCTTTTTTACTTATTCTTTACTTAATATCCCTTACACCGATAATAACGTCCTATAAAATGTGGTCCGTGCACTAATTATATATGGACGGCAGACCTGCGGAGGATAAATTATCCTATCCGGTTGGGCGGATAATAATCCTATTTAAGGATAGCCTGGATATTGGATAATATCTAGATAATATCTAGATATCCGCAAAATTTTAACTATAAACTAAACCTTTACCCCCTATTGTACGACGCTAACTTTAAATATGATAAATTATAAGTTTAAATCCTACTAACGTTGTCCTTTATTAGGAATTGGAAAATATAATTATCTAATATACTTCTCGTTCTACCGTATAAGAGATTCTCCGGTAATATTGCCATACTATAAGTAAATTCTCCTCTCTATACAATATCTATATAACTAACTACTCTTAGGATAAGTAGAAGAGGGTAGAAGCTTTACCGGTAATTAATATAAAGGCTTAGGCAGGAGGTGTATTAGAAAAGTAGGTATAGACAAAGAGGCCTATTAGGTAACGAAGTTACCTCGCCTATATATATTGTTCCGCATAGCCGTGCCTAGTATCTTGCCAGTCACTCGCTTACCTTTTAGGGTTTATGTCGTATGTTACGGACGCTTTAAGTATAATATTACGACTACTTAAAGAAGAGTTAGAGGAAGCTAGTTGGTTAATTAAGGCACGGTCCAGAATGGAACCCGTGGAACCACGTAACAAGAAGTGGTAAGCAAGTCACGTGACGTTGTACGTAGAGTACGCGGTGTATAAACGGAATGTACGTACAACATATATAACACGTCCTTTATGTATAAGGAGGATTTCTTAGGAGTATAGATGTGTATTTAAAGGACTACAGTCCCTACCTAGATAGTTCCTTTCCTTGTAGTAAATCTTAGAATATAATTAGAGTTAATCTATTAGGCAACCACTCTACTAGTTATTATTTATTACTGTTATATTATTGACTTTATTTAATATCTATATACCCAGCCTAATAATAAGTCTATTATAGTTCCTGCTATAAGGCTTTGTTATACATTTACTACCAAGGTTATAGTATTAATAAGTTGAACAGTATGCCACTGAAAGTACTAGTTACGACACTGTTAATGGCAGCAACCACCTTAGGCATAAGTGAAGACACTAGTATGGTAGATACTAGCTTACAACTTGTTATAGTAGGTTAGTTATAGGAAATGGTTAATCAATTAACAGACAATAATTAAGTACTTAAAGATTAAATTAATGGAATTGGAGCAGCTAAGGTTAAGTTACCCCTTAATTAAACAATTCTTAGGGGAGAAGTTAAAACTTAAAGGATTCCTTACGTAGATGCACTTTAAGGTTATGTAAAAAGGGGCAAAGTTGGCAATATTTATGGACTAAGTAGTATATACAGGATTGTTCTTAACTGGAAGAGTACTTAAGTAGTTTAAACCTTACCTTACCAAGATCTAAGTTAATAGAATAATAACTGCTAATTAGGAAGTACGGTTTATATTTACTAGTTAGAATAGGTTTATAGAAAGACTTATATAGATGTTTAGAGACCTAGAAGCAACAACTATAGTAGAAAGAAAACTTTAGAACCTAGTATAATATACTTCAGCAATTAAGTATATAACCCAGTTTTAGATACTTATAATGTAGGTTAAGTGGAATAATAAGGCGCTTATAGCATAGTATAAATAGGGACTTAAGGCTAAAGTCTAGGACGTAATTATCCTAATAAAAGATGCGGAAACCCTATAAGAGTTAATAGATTAATTAATAAAGATTAATAATAGGATCTATTAGCGGGAATAAGCTAAGAAAGGGTAAGATAGAGTTTTATAGTTATATAAGGCGCAAAGCATGTATTAATAGAGTTAAAGTTAGAAACTATAGAATGGTGGGCTAGAGCTAATAGACTTAAGCGGTACTAAAGAATCTAGTAAGAAACTATAGAAACCTAGAGGTTAAGGATTAAGTAATTATAGGACTAAGGAGTAGAGGCTAAACCAGGGATCTTATTAATAGAAGACGTTTAGGCAGACTTTATAGTAAGAAGATTGGTTTAAATTAGGAGCTTATATAAATTATAGAAAACAAGGTTACTATACTAGAGACTATAGAGGTAGTTAGAGTAACTATGTAGTAAAAGGAACTAAGTAAGGAGAACTAGAACTGGTAGTAAGGAGGTTATGCGGTATATAGAAGTGTACGGTTAAACACTTCGCGTTTTGTTACAATAACGTATGCCTAATTTATAAGGATGCTAAGTACGGCGCAAGCTATTGGCTATAGGAGCTAGAGTTAAGAGGACTTAAAGGAACTAGAGAGTTAGATAAAAAATAAAATTAACTCTATAAGCTGGATTGAGATGTTATAGTAATATATGGATAAAGATTAGTAACCATAACAATAGAGTTGGAGTACTTATTAATTAATAGCGATAAGGAAAGTAAAGGGACTAACTGGGAGTACCTAAACCTTAATAACGCAATAGAAGTAGAGACTAAGACCACCATAGAACGCGGTTTAGTAATGGGTATTATAATACTGTTGGATATAGCATCTATTGCTTTATAAGACGGAAGGAGTAATATCTAAAGTAGATTAAGTAAGCGGATAACTGCTAGTACTAGCTTACCACTTAATAAAGGTAAAAGGCTAAAGGCTTAAGATTCTTAGGAAGAGATATAAGACGCTTAAGATTTTTAAGATAAGATAAAATATACCTAAGAACCTATAATAGACGATAACTAATAGGAAAGGGCAGTAGCTTAGTTTAAAGACATATAAATAAGCTCGGGATAATAGTTCCTAGGGAGCTAAGATTTTAAAGAATAAATAAGGTCCATAGTAATCCTAGGTAAACGCAGTGTTCAGCTTAAAGGTTAAAAAGTTAACATAGTGATTAAGAAGTAAGATAACTTTAAGGATCCTTTTAGAAGATAAAAACGTAAAGAAAGTATAAACGAGTTTAGGCAATAAATTATTACATGGTAAGAATAAAAGCTAGACTAGAGATTAGCTATACTAGGACGTACTAGGGATAGAGTACCTATATAAAAAGTTATAAATAGGCCAAGGGTAGGAACGCTGAGAGCTAAGTAGTTAGATAAACTGGAATAAAAAGAGGATTTAGGGATTCTAACTAGGTTTACAGAATAATACACTAAAGGTTACAATAATGTAGTAATAAAGAGATACTTTCTTATGGATAGATTATATACACTTACTAAGTTATATTAAAAGTGGTATAAGCAAAGAGGAAATAATAAGTGGAAAGATTTCTATATATGGCTAGATAAAAAAGTTATACTAGATTAAGCAATGTCTAAGAAGTAGATAAGCTATATAAAAGGGGCGTTAGTTATAATATTAAAGAACTTAGAAGAATAGGCTATAGACTAGAAAGAGATAATGTAGGTATTGGTACTAGTAAATAGTATAGTAATGTTTAAGTTAACGCGGGAGAGGTTTAAACTTAAGGATAAGGATAAGCTAAGAGTTAACCTAAAGCACCTAGCGCATTACACATTGGCATAGGTAGCGTGTGTAGATAATATATATAATATACATAGGACACCTAAGGATAAATATCGCAAGTATTTAATAAGGATATATTGGATGATAGAGGAAAAGTGGTATAAAGACATTAAGTATATATATAGTTGGTACCTAGTAGAAGTTTAGGAGTTAGGAGACTTAATACTTTAACCAGGAAGGTTCCTTATAGAAGAATGCCTAGATAGATAATAATAGTGGGAGTGCCTAGAGAACACTTATCTATGGCATATAGAGGAAAAGAAATAAACTAAGTATTGGCTATAGAAGGACTAAGTATAGTTAAGGTTAGATAGCTAATAGTTAGGAAAAGCGGAGGCCTATAGGACCAGAGGGAGCTAGTAGTAGAGCCTTAGACCCTTAAAGGAATTATAGGTTAATACCTAAATCTATAAGTAAAGTGGCGAGACTAAAAGTTTAAAGTATTAATAGATAGTGGAGTAATGAGAAACTATATATTACTAGCAGCAGTAGAAAGGATAGGGTTACTATATAGATAAAAGAAATGCCTATATCTACTTACAACAATTTTAAGAGATTAGATAGCCTATAGAGGAGGCATTATTAATTTTAAAACAGGACTAATTTAGTTAACTATTAAAGGAAGGCTAGTTAAGATGTCTTTTAATATCCTACCGTTGGGAAAGAATAAGGTAATATTAGGAATGCCTTAGTTATAGGAATATAATTTAAGGATTAATTAGGTTACAGGATAGGTTAATATTAAAGATATATAATAACGCAAGATACAACAGTAAACTAAAACGGTATGGTACTAAGTTAAAGTAATATATAAAGAGACTAAGCGAGGCTTAAGTTATATACTAAAGAGATACTATAAGTATGGTAAAAAGTTATAGTTACTAGAAAGTAAAAAGCTGTTAGAGTATATAGTATAGGACTATAAGATAGAATTGGAATTAGGAATAAGTCTAAAGTTCTTTCTAATCTATAAGCTTACTAAAACTAAGTTAGTAGCGCTTAAGGAGTTTGTCTAAGAAAACCTAAGAAAGGGATATATTAGACTATTATAGTTATTAGTAGGATATCCAGTATTGTTTATTCTAAAGAAAAACGGAAAACTTAGGATGTGCATTAACTATAGATGTAACGGTGCTGAAGCGCGTCACCTGCTACATTCTGCCATATTCTGCCGACACTACTTATAGAGCCAACCAATCAGGATTTTCCATCCCCGGGATAGAAAATCGCTATTGGCTCGCTTACTACTAGCGCCTTGGCGATCCCTTTATATCTTACTAGTCTCTAACAGACTTCTTCTTCTCCTTAGCTTAGTATTCTTATATAGTAGCAATCTACAAGCCTTAGTTTAGAAGCATTTATACAAGCCCGTCACATTATACCAAGCTCTCCCTACATTGCCTAGGAAGGCCTTAATAATATCCCACCCTAAAAGAAGACCTTTATCTGCAACAACGCGTTAACGCGTTATACTCAGACATTAAAAAACTCACTACTATACCTAAGAAGGCCCCAATAATATCCCACTTTATAGGCCAGACTGTACTTAACCTGCACCCCTAAAAGAACCCCAAAATTAAAACTAAATTATACAATTCTAACAAACCTTAGGAAGCCGACGATGGCACCTAAAGCGAGCTTATCTAAAAGACCTACCTCTACCTAAGAGGAACATGAGATCTAGTTAGGATTAGAAATTAAAGACAATAATAACATTATAGGTATATATAAGCAGATTTATACCCTTGCAGCTAATTAGAAGGTCAATTATCTTTAAGCCTAGAGTATACAAGAGACTCTAAAGGAGATCCTGGAAAGCCTTACTGCCTTATAAAACAGCCCAGCCTCCCCTTTATAAAGCCTTAGTTAACCCATTTGCTTAACTAAATATAATATACTAGAGAGCACAGATATAATAACAAAGTAATTAAAATCCGTTAAGCTCCCTAACCCCCTACTATTATTAGACGGCATAGACCCAACCTTTAAAAACTGGAGAATTTAGGTATAAGGAAAGCTTTATATTAACTATAATTATTTCCCCTCTAAAGAAGCTAAAATGCTCTACCTCTTTAGTTAAACCGTTAGGGACGCCTAGTGACACCTTTAGGCCAAGTTCAAGAATAAGTTACCTATTTAGTTTATATCTGTTAATAAGATAATATAATATCTAGCTACTATCTATATTAATCCAAATAAAGTACGGAATGCCCGTTATAATTATAACTGCCTAATAATAAAATCAAACTAATCCTTTGCCGAGTTCTAGACCTAGTTCTTACACCTAGCAGGCAAAGGCTAGGTTCCCCCTAAGAACTACCGCTTAAACCTATATAATAAGCTAACAGTCCAACTATAAAAGAAGATTGCGGTAGCCTTAGATAACCTACTAACCTACTAAAGACTTATAGCCTAATGTTTATTACTGGATTTAGAACTAAAACAAATTAATGCTTATTCTAATTAGCTAAAGAGGCCTTATAGTAACC
>Ga0307507_10004197_pt1 | contig 26075 bp, 14 predicted proteins | sample 7_EM_MG_FD_207223 | JGI IMG/M metagenome (GOLD analysis project Ga0307507, IMG submission 207223) | Populus trichocarpa ectomycorrhiza microbial communities from riparian zone in the Pacific Northwest, United States - 7_EM | ecosystem: Host-associated > Plants > Roots > Unclassified | place...
TATTTCTAATATTCTCATCACACCCTTATAGTTTCACGCATATTGTTTTAGATTTACTTGGAAGGATCTCAGGGTCAAACATGTTCGCACTTATGTTTCTTACATTGTTTTCCCTATATTTTTCTTGCATGTATGGGAGCGCACTTTCTGATAAATAAGGTTGCTACCCCCACCTCGCTTAAGAATAATAAGAACCAGAACTCCTACCAATCTGCTCTACTACTACTATCCCTCCTCGCTTAGCGTGCCCTGACAGCACCCCTGCACCTGTCTAGTATTATTCATATAGAATAGATCGCGCTCAGAGTTCACACATTTGAACAGCAGAGTTACATTTTTTACATCGGTGATTTGCCTCACGATATCAGTTGTTTCAATACGGTAATATGCGCTATTCGGGTAAGTATATATGTGTAGTCCAGTCTAGCAGCACTGTTGCTCACCGGCAGGTTTGACGAACGTTTCTTTCTATAAACCGAGCCAGAGCAAGGTTCGATTTTTTGTACTAGGCTGGCAAGTTATTTCACAAGCGAATGCCACTGCATCGTTTCTGTTCTAAGAGTGTCGGTTACAGCATTTTCACGTTGCCAGCAGACTACCACTAGAAAAGAAAATCGATACCATACCAGCAATCGACTGCCAGTTCCGCACAAAGGAAATTTGTATCACAAGAACATAATTTTAACGAGCTAGTCTAGGCAAGTACTGTACTGTGCAGGGTGAGTCTGCCGAACTTCCTCTGGCTGGCTCCAGGACATCCTAGACCACTTAGAGCAAAGTGTTTTATCCAGCCACGCCACTGCACCAAGAGTTGAGCACACTTTTTCCTTCACCAAAAAACATTTGTACAATCATCTAGCATACTTACCGGTACTTGCATTATTCGTGTTCTGGACATGTGATTTCGACTAGCCAAACCGGAGTTAGACTGACCTTCCTGCATGGCCTGGAGTGCTGACTAGCTCTATCCCAGCTGTAAATCATATAGCCTATGGTTGGAAGAATCGGAAAACAGGTTAGAAGTCCGGAAATCCATTCCCATTGTTTGGGATCGTGGTCATGATAGTGCTCTAATATTCTATGTTGCTGCGGTTACGAGTGACACTTTGTGACCGCTTGCGTCACCCCCTGTCCCCTCTCAGCATGTGCTCCCCTTCTTTCTTCCTCCCCCCTTCTTTTCTTTATTTTCTCTCTTAATCTTCTTCTCTTTGTTCGGCTAGTAATAGAAATTGTTCGCTTCCTCTGGAGACCGCTCTCCTCTTGAACTCGTGATACCGCTCACTTCCGCTTATACATTCCCGATGCCTCTCTACACCCTCGAGCTACCAAGCCAACCACTGAGAACTCCTGGATCCCTTGTTACGTTTCTGATTCTCTCACTCATTTTTTTATCATAGGCGTTGTCATCCGCGACTACTGTTGCGCAATAAATCACAATCAAGACCTCGCCCTTCGACAAACCTCTCAACCTCCATCTAATCCTGTCTTACTCATTTTAGTTAATAACCCTTCTTCGTTTACACAAGCAATAGCCTCACGAGTATTTTACACGATTCCGAAGGCAATCAATTCTGGTGAGCCTGAGTCATTTGATTCAGTAGCCTTGCCGAGGAAGGTTTCCCTTTGGATCTTGACAATATTTTTGAGCCCGGAAATTGCCAGGAGGGACACGGTTTAGGGCAACCCCCTTCACAATACACTTGAACAATTCAAGCTTGCTAATATAAACCAGAGTTCACTTTTCCGCCTAACCATCACCTCCGGGTGGTAATACACACCACCACTCCCCCGGAGGCTGTGGCCTCATGGCTTGCCGATCAAGATGCTCAATAGAGGGCTGATAGATCCACTAATAAGGTGGCTGCCGGTGTCATGGGCCGGCTGCTGGCTGTGAATAAGTCCCTACAGTGTTCTTAACGGTCTATTCCGTCGTTTTCTGGGTGAGTCGGTACCCTACACCGAACAGCCAAAGACCCGGATAGACTGTGTGTCCGGGTGTCTTTTACGCGACAAACTCTGACAATTATCCCCAGGGCCTCACAGCTCCGGCAGCACTCTATATTATGCGAATAAAACGTACCTCTCCCGATGTCACCGTTTTTCTTATCCATCCTTCGTGAACCAATTTAGCTTGGATACCCCATATCGATAGGCGACTCCTATCCCATATAGTTAAGGATATGGTTACTGCCCCCATAACCCTCCTTTAGATTCCTAAGTGCACCTGGACTTGTTATTAATAGAAACAGCAGATAAAACCCGAAGATTCATTCCCAAGACGAAGCAATCCATACCATTTGTTTAAACACATTTCGGAGTAGGGATGGGCAGAGTTGAAATCATAAAATATCACTCACCCATAGTGTTCGTTACCGGACGGGGACTGGCACGTTCTCAGTCTCCGGCTCCGTAACAAGCACTACTCACCCATCCCCCGCGGTCCCCGGCTATCCAGCATTTCCCCAAGCTGTCCGGGGATTTCACCGCCTTAGGCGACCTCTAGGAGGCAGTCCAGTCGGGTCCAGTCCCCTGGGCAGTCCCCTGCAGGGCTCCCGGACTGTTAGAACCCTGGTCTCCTATGTTACCTCGTTTGGTGGTAATAATAACAGCCTACTGCAGCCACAGCGGTTTCGATGGAAATTATACTAGCAACATCGGTCAGCCGGACTATTGTTTTCCCCCTGATAACCCCGATGGCCCTTATCGGTAAGTTAGCCTAGAACACCCCCGTCGGTCGTCCTAGAGTCAAGCTTGACAAGCACTCAACCCGCTATTATCAATGATCACCTTTCCTATAATGAAAGACCTAAAGGGCAAGTTTGAGTTGTGGTCTTAGTAAAGCTCTGTTACCCGGATGCACGGAACTAGATGCATGAATCCCTGGTAATCTCACTTTGCGCTGCTGGCACTGGTGCAGTGGCCACCACAATCCAAATCGTATATCCCCTCCCTTTTACTATCAGTGTATCTCAACCTCGCTTCTACTAACGGAGTAGAATAGCATGTGTTTCTAGTTCCAACCCCAATTCTCGACGAGGCTACTCTTACGATGGAGTTATTTGGAGCACACCACCCACCCACCATGTCACAATTCAGAGACTGTACTTATGCCAGAGGTTGGCTGGCTCGGTCATGAGCTAGACAAGTACTGTACTCTGGCGCATGGGGGTGGCTTTATGACTTTCTATAGGTTTCGGTGACGATTGTGTACGTTTTTACAGAATAGAGAAGAGGACGTTTTAGTTAGCACACATCATGTTATTTAAGAGAGGTGACAGCACCTCTGAGAAACGACAAGCATCGTGGGCCTTTTTCTTCGTCTGAGAGAAATCGTCCCATCATTCTTCGTTCATCACCATTTTCGTACTTGATCAAACCGATCAATTACGACCATCAAGCAATCGTCCTTCATCTTCAATTGTCAGTCTTCGCTTTCATTTGTTTTCGTCTGCAGGCTACCTTCGCCGGAAGCTCTGTGATCACAATTGCCAAATCCCCACAAAAGAACGCCAACTGGGAAGACCCGCCACAGTACATAACCGAGCGTGGATATCTGCCCGCTCGATTCCTCCTATCAGGATAGAATATGTGAGTGTTTCTAGGAATGTTATCCTCAGTGGCTAATAAACAGTATAGTTCTTTTCTTTGTCGTTCAAGAGTCTATTATTTCATATCTTGGCTTCTTTTGTCTGCTTTTCTTGCTAGCTAGGACCTAGTCTACTTATGAACTATACAAATTATCAAAATGTGTGATCTGATCAGTAAAGACTCTTCATCTGTTCCCACGTTTCTGGTGTTTTAGCTGTTTGGCTAATATCCAACAGTCCTTTTCGAGTAAAGGAGGATGTTTTTTATCACACTATTGTCTTTACCTGTATTCAATGCGCCAAATCGGCACAGCTCACCGCCGAGATTTCATCCCCGGTACCCCATTGGTCATGTACAGTACTCATAGAGAATAAGGTTTGATGACAAGTGGGATGATACTCTAGCATAGCCCTAGTATATCGAAGCTGGAAACTGACATCTCATTCAGTGAACAAAATTAAAGCAGGGCTTGCTTTCTTGTGGCAAGCTCTGCGGCTATTTCACAAGCGGGCACTGGCAAATCATTTCTCTTCAAAGGGAAACGAATCCCTCCATTTACTGCAACCTTATAATACAGAGAACCCTAGGAAAAGACTTCCGCAACCCACTCAGGCTTTTTAAGAATAAAAACTAAAGACTTCTTCTTTACAGATGAATCTAAGCCCCGCTAGCTTATACCAATACAATAGAAATATCCCCGCTACGCCCGAACTCTAGACTGTAAACAGAAATTGATATATCCTTATCCGACTACATAAGAAAATCGGGTGAGATTTTGGATGAGTATTTCATTTGACTAAAAGAGAAATATTGAACCGGAGGCTCTGTCGTAGACTTATTCCGGAATGAAGGGGGAAGCGTGGATTGGGGTAAGGTGGGGACTGGAACCGCGGGAGGAGGTTAGGCAAGGGTGAGAAGAGGGAGGGAATGGTTTCGATGGGCGTGTTGTGGGGTCGTTTCGGTCCACGCCAGGAGGGCATATAGTTTATTAGAACATACTATTAAAGACGGTAAGGGGGCGATGGCCCTTGGCCTTTATGACAGGTTGGGAACGATAGATTCCGGAGGCAGGAGTAGCGCTATCACTCCCAGGTGCCCTTCTTCAGTAGCCCGATCGAGTGCTGATTTGCCATCGTTATCTAATTTTTTGGAGTTGACGTCGTCTCGTTCGAGCAGTATCCTCACCACTCCCTGGTGACCATTCCAAGCAGCCCGATAGAGTGGAGTGCGGCCGTTGTTGTTTGGTTTGTCTGGGTTGACGCCTCGTCCAAGTAGTATTTTCACCACTCCCTCTCGCCCACAGCAAGCAGCAATGAAGAGTGGTGTTTGGTCATGCTTATCTGGTTTGTCGGGGTCAACGTCGTCTCGTGCGAGTAGTATTTTCACCACTTCCTCGTGCCCATTCCAAGCAGCACGATAGAGTGGAGTTCGGCCGTTGGAATTTTGTTCGTCGGGGTTGACGCCTCGTCCGAGTAGCATTTTCACCACTCTCTGGTGCCCATTAAAGGCAGCGCCCCAGAGTGGTGTTTGGCTGTCGATATCCGGTTTGTTGGGGTTGACGCCGTCTCGTGCGAGTAGCATTTTCACCACTCCCTCGTGCCCATTCCAAGCAGCACTATAAAGTGGAGTTCGGCCGTTGAAATTTGGTTTGTCAGGGTTGACGTCGTCTCGTGCGAGTAGTATTTTCACAACTCCCTCATGCCCATTGTCAGCAGCACCCGCAAGTGGTGTTCGGCCGTTGTCATCTGGTTTCTCGGGGCTGATGTCGTCGCGTGCGAGTAGTATTTTCACAACTGCCTCTTGCCCACAGCAGGCAGCAATGAAGAGTGGCGTTCGGCCGTGGTTATCTGGTGCGTCAAGGTTGACGCCGTCTCGTTTGAGCAGTATTTTCACAACTCCCTCATACCCAAAGCAAGCAGCAATGAAGAATGGTGTTTGGCCGAGCTTATCTGGTTTGCCAGGGTTGACGTCGTCTCGTGCGAGTAGTATTTTCACCACTCCCTCGTGCCCATTCCAAACAGCAAGATGAAGTGGAGTTCGGCCGTTGACATTTGGTTTGTCAGGGTTGACGTCGTTTCGTGCGAGTAGCATTTTCACCACTCCCTCGTGCCCAATCCAAGCAGCAAGATAGAGTGGAGTTCGGCCGTAGTCACCAGGTCTGTCAGGGTCGACGTCGTCCCGTGCAAGTAGCATTTCCACCACTCCCTCGTACCCATTCCAAACAGCATGATGGAGTGGGGTTCGGCCGTTGTTATCTGATTTGTCAGGGTTGACGTCGTCTCGTTTGAGCAGTGCTTTCACCGCTCCCGCGTGCCCATTCGAAGCAGCACCCGCGAGTGGTGTTTGGCCGTCATTATCTGGTTCGTCAGGGTTGACGTCGTCGTGCCCCAGTAACATTTTCACGACCCCCTCGCACCCATTCAAAGCAGCACCCCAGAGTGGTGTTCGGCCGTCGCTTCCTGGTCTGCCGGGGTTGACATCATCTCGTCCGAGCAGTATCTTCACCACTCCCTCGTGCCCATTGTGAGCAGCCCACAAGAGTGGTGTTCGGCCGTAGTTATCTGGTGTGTCGGGGTCGACGTCGTCTCGTCCAAGGAGCATTTTCACCACTCCTTCGTGCCCATTGAAAGCAGCACATCGGAGTGGTGTTATGCCACTGTTATCTGATTTGTTGGGGTTGGCGTCTCCTGCGAGTAGCATTTTAACCACTTCTTCGTCCCCATTCCACGCAGCACCCCAGAGCGGTGTGCGGCCGACGTGATCTGGTTCGTCGAGGTTAACGCCGTCCCGTCTAAGCAGCATTCGCACCATTTCCTCATGCCCATTCCTAACAGCCCACTTGAGAGGTGTGTTACCCGTACAATCCTTTTGGTTAATATCGCAACCTTCCATCTGTACCAGGCCGGCTGCAATCTCAGCAATCCCGAAGAATGATGCATAATGTAGACCACTGAACAGGGAAATTTCAAAAGTATGACAATAATTCCTCTGTGCTTGCAAGAGGATCCTGGTGGGCATGAGGTTCTTGCAGTCGTCAAATAACTTCAGCGCAAGCATTTTTGCGCAATCTGAAAGGTTTCTTTTTGCGTGCACTCCCCAATACAGAGAAGAATATTCGAGAAACGGCGTATCTTGGAGGCCAGAGGAGGGACTAGACGAAAGGGCCTTGACCTCCCGGGAATTCAGATAACTTAAGCAGGTTTCTGCCATTGTCGAGTGAGCTGCACCGAAAAGGTCGGGATCAGCCCGGAGGTATTCTTGAAGCGTAAAGTGGATTAACCGGACCGTGGAAGCCTCCTTTTCTACCACAACGAGCCCTTGACAACAGGCCAATAATGTACCTATTGAAGGAATATTGTCGATATTGAGATTCGCCAACCCCATTTCCACTGCTAGGGCATGGCACAGTTCATCCGCCTTCAAGGGCCGCTCCGCATGAGATATCCACATCAGAGTGGCCATGCCAAGCCTCGCTTTCTCTTCCCCTTGTCCCCTTATCCTACCCAGCGTTGTGCCATATGCATTCCCCAACCCTAATCCATCGATCATCGCGCTGAGCTTTTGTCGTCTATGATGGATTGTGGTTTCCTGTAAGACGGCATCGATATTCAACGAGACTAGCAAGAATCTAGAAATTTATCTGTTAGTAGATGCTTGAGGTAGCCCTCCTAGGGTTACTGTTTATACATACATTTCGGAAACGTCTTCAGGAATTTTCCGCAGGATCTCAGCCTCCAGACTACCGTTCATGGCATCTGGGGTTGTGTCCTCTTCCAGCCTCCTGTGAAGATATCTAATAATATCATCTCTCTTGGTGCTGATGGATAGACTCGACACTCTTCCAGCAAGACGCCTTCCAATCTCAGGTCGGATATGCGGTCTTCCAGTCATGAATATTCTAGTCCCTGGTGACTTTTGGAGAATTTTGTTTAGCGAATCAAGAAGCTTGACTCGATTTTCTGGCACACATTCGTCGAGAGCGTCGATACATATGAACGTGCGCTCTATGGAAGAGGTAGTCTGTAGCATCTTCACAATATCGGAAAGCCGAGGCTCCCGCCCTCCGATCGCTTTTTTTTGTTCTTGGAATGCTCGCGATATCTCCACCGGGATCTCCTCCAGTCCGCTAACTACCTGTTTCAGCAGGGCGCCCATCGTGCTCACGGGGGACTGGTCCTTTTGGGCGGCAAAGTCGAAATAAAAACATGTGACCGTAGCATTTTGTTCTCTAGCTTGATCACACAAGCTATCTATCACTAGCGAGCTAATATCACCGTTGGTCAGCGCTTGCCCTTTTCTTCGATTCCGCGAGCGAGGTTCGCCCTTATTATAATACCTAATATAAGTTTTGCCGACCCCTGGATCTCCATAACAAAACAAAACCGCGTTACCGGATTCACATCCACCACCACTGGCGCGCCAAGTTCTAAATTCCTCAGTCTGCAATAGCCAGTCCCCTATATTTTCGACTCGGCGGTCTTGGATGTCTCGATGTCGTGACTTTGGATCCAGTGGTGATAACCAGGCTAAGATATTAGATCGGTCATCGGCGACGGTAAAGCTATTGGACACGCTAACACTGTAGCTCGTGTTCAAAGAGTTGATGTTATGGCTGAAATATTGCGACATTTTCTGTTTCTGGTAGGTGAGGATATTTGAGATGATGGACGATGGAGAGAGTCCGCTGCAGGAATTCTTAAGGGCTGAAGAAAAGCGGGGTCATTTGTGCAGCCTTACCGATCCCCAAGGGCCGTCCTATCAATATCCCCCACAGCGCCCTCCCTGTGCCTGCCGCCTCAAGAGCAGGAAATGCCACACCTGTTCAAATTCTATCCTACAATCAATACAGTGCAGTAATGCACACCGCAAACCTTGCACTGCGATGCACGAACGCCTTAAAGCGCCTATAGTTGAATCCGCTAGTTCTAGTTATACACGAGACAAGTGCAGTACACCAAACCTTATCAATGAATCAGTCCAAAACCCTAAGCTACAATCACTTAGCCTACAGTAAGGCAGCATAGTTCTTCTTGAGGGCGACGCGGGTGGGAAAGCGCTCTCGTACAGAGCTCCGAGAAGATAAGAGCCATCCTTCTTAATATTAGTGGCAAACGCTAAGCACAGTAAGTACCGTACAGTGCAGTACCGGTACTCGCGGAGCGCAGAGGGGTGCGGGTTCCTGTAGCTCGCTACATTTCTCCTAACATAATCCATCCTTCCACAAGTACAAGAAATGGCCGGGGCATAAATTCGGCCGGCCTGAGTATAAATTCAAAGAGTCGCTGAATGGTACCATAGAACTGGTGAAGTTTGCTAAGCCCTTCACTGGATCTTTTAGCGATGAGCCTGTGGGATCGAGGCTTAGTACTGAATGTGATTGGCTCTAGTATGCAGGGTACAAGTTTGTCGGTACTTGTACCAGTAGTCCACAGTTGAGAGCGACCATATCAAACCCTAATTAAACTAACAAAAAAATTGTCTGCTCCTTGCCTTTTCAGCCTTTTTGTATAGCCGAGATTTCCCTATATTCACAGAATGCTACGAGTATTATTCAAGTTATAAATAGAAGGAAAGGAGAGGAAAATGACGGTACTTGTTCACAAGCTACTTGGGAAAGGGGGGGGTTACTCTGGCTTGGCATAAAGAGGAAGAACAGAAGCCCAATTTAGGTTTTTAAATACGCAATTAGCCCCAGCTCGCAGACGAAGATATTATGAGTCTAGTTGGGCTCTCTTCTTTAGCACTACTCTCCGAAACCATGGCGGTTGTGGGTGGTATATACCCAGGACGGTACATAAAGAGTTTGGCTGCCTAGTGGGTTTCAATATAAACTAATCTTTCCAGGTTTATAATAATATTGTGGGACTTGTGGAGTGGGGGGTTGATTTCGGGGTTGAGAGAGTTCTTACCACATTAGCTTCCCTTGGAAGGAGAAGGAGGGAAAGTATGGGTAGTCTTCATGATTCAGTTTCAAGTTCGGGGCTGGAGGACAGTGGTATATGAAAATCATCCCCAAATTGTGCCCTCAGTGGGAATAAGTCGCCACTATGATACCTTAGTTAACTTGTAATTTTAGATCACCTTTCACAAATCGTCCAGGGCAACTAAAGTTTATCTCTTTTTCCCTCGGATGTCTAAATAACCCTCAAGCTTACACCTAAGATAGGGAGAAAGGGGGAAAATAGGGAATTGCGGAAAAATTAAGAAACAGTCAATTTGCAAAGAGGCCACACAACCAGAAGGTAAGGGGAAAAAAATAATAAAAAAGCAAATTCCGAGCCATACTAGCTTATCATCCACTAACGCCAAACTCCAACTATTAACTGACAAATCCGGTCCTAACCCTGTGAGAAAATCCATGTAGAAGTTTGGATGGGCATCTCCTGCGGCCAAAAGAGAAATATTTAAGAAAATGCTCCGCTGTGGGCATATTCCGGGAGGAGGGGAAGCCCAGTATTGGGCTACCTTGAAGGTGGGGATTAAAACTGAGGGAGGATATTAGGTGGGAGCGAGAGAGAGTAGCTATGATAGGCGCGTTTGTAAGGCTGTTGCGGTCATTGCAGGGATGGGGCATAGGTTATTCGTATTTAGAAGGGGTAAGGAGGGAAATAGCTCCTCGCTCTCATGCGGCTCAGGGGAGACAGGCTCCGGAGGCTGAAGTAGCGCTATTACTTCTTGGTGCGCATCCTTAGCAGCCCGGTGGAGTGGCGTCTGGCCCATGTTTTCTAGTCGGTCGGGATTGACGCTGTCTCTTCCGAGCAGTATTTCCACCAGCCCCTCGTACATATTCCAAGCAGCCGCCGAGTATAATTACTCGCCGTTGTTACCTGTTCTGTCCTGACTGAAATTCTCCCGTCTAAGTAAGATTTTCACCCCTGCCTCCTGAGGGGTGTATTACCCCTACAATCTACTTGGTTTATATCACAACCTTCCAGTTCTACTAGGCTAGCTATACTAAATAGGGAAATTTTATCGGAATCAACAGCAAAACAATCCCGATTCTCTGCTTTCAAGAGGATCCTAGTGGGCACGCGATTATTGTGGTTGTCATATCACTTCAACGCAAGCAGTTTTGCGCAATCTGAAGAGACTCTTTTTGCGTGAACTCCCCAATACAAGGAAGATTATTCGGATAAAGGTTTCTCTTGGAGGTCGGCGGAGCGACTAACCGAAAAGGCATTAGCCTTCTGGGAATTCAGATAATTTAAACAGGTTTCTGTAATTGTCGCACGAGCTGCGCCGAAAAGTTCGGGATGAGCCTGGGGGTATTTTTGAAGCGTAAAGTGGATTAACAAGACCGTGGAAGCCTCCGTTTCTACTACAACTGGTCCTTGAAAACAGGCTAGTAATGTACTGTACGGCATAGAAATTCGAATGCTGGGGCGCTATGCCCAACCAATACAAAATAGGAGTGAGAGTGTGTGGTTTTAGAAGATAAGTGGCTAGTGATTGAGTGCTCCAGGCACCGGTATATGTGTAGTTCAGTCTAGCAGTACCGCGATTCATCGACAAGTTTGACGGATGGCTCTTTTTGTCAGCCTGAGCAGAGTGGGGTTTGATTTCTTGCGCTAGGCTAGATGGCTATTTCACAACCCAAGGCCAGCAAATCATCTCTATCCCATTTTCACATTGCTAGCAGACTACCACAAGAAAAGAATCTATTGCCTACCAGCAATTTAGCGCAGGTTTGCAGGGTGGGAAATTTGTATCACCCCCAAGCAGTAATACCCACCATTCTGCATGAGACCGTAGAAGACAGGAGCTGTGTTGATAACGGATATCTACACGGAAGGTATTTCAAAAGAGGTTTCACACACGTGTACACAGCGCGGGGGTGTTGACGAATGTTTCTTCAAGCTTAATCCAAGCCAGAAATTGTCGTCAAGCCTTGCGATAAGTACACCTGGGTTGTGGATTCCTAAAGCCAGCCCAAATCCGGCCTAAATGATGTCCGCCCATCCAACTCAGCCCAATTCAAACAGAACATGGTGTGCCGAGAAAACCCATGCTTTCCGAAGAGAAGCCGCGAATCAAATGGCTTTAGAAAAGAGGTCAACGGTTTTCGGCTTCCGAGTCCGAGAGAGAGAGAAAAGGTTTTCGGGGTTCACTTGTCCTAAGAAACAGTGGAAAGAGTGGCTACATAAGAGCTAGTCTCTAGCAAGGTGGAAAATGAAAAACATGAAACTAAATGATGACTTTGAACAATTATCCTCCCGGATGAGTTTTCCCGACATTCCGAAGGATTCCTCTAGCTTTCCGTACACTTTACAGTGAAAACTTTTCCAAACTAGACTTTCCCGAGCCTGCGCTAGCCCTAAGATTCACAACCATTTTTGGTAGAAGGGAAGAAGAAAATGAGTGATAGTATGTGACCAAGCAAGGAAAAATCACAAGATTTTGATGGAGCCTAAGGAAAGCACAAAAGAGGGAACGAACAAAAGCGCAATTCGCAATAGGCTCTAGGAGTAAAGGCGCAAGATGGAGGAATGGTGCTCTGGTTCGCTCTATTCTCTCTCTAGCTAAGAACAAGCTAGGAGATATATATCTCCATCTAACAACAACCGGACACTCCCGAAACTCAACGAACTCTAAAGAAACACATGCGGCTGACAAAACCTAATCCTCAACGATCTAGAACCATCCTGATATCCCATGATCCTCCGTGATCCCTAAAATCTCTCACCCAATAAAGCGCAAACTCCCGTATGCCTAGTGGAATAGGGTATGAAAGAAACCATAGAACCAATACACCTATGCCTACCGGCATAGGGTGTGAAAACAACAACGAATTGCTAGATGCCAAGCCACCGGAAACCACAAAGCCACATACCCTATAACCGTCTATCTCCTACCCGCATACCCGCATACCAGCATAACCCCGTGCCCTATAGGCAATCCAACAGATTTATCCTATTTTTAACATTCTTGTCTGCTCAGAATAAGTTACGTAGCCAACAAACAAAGTAGGAACGGAGCAAAGGTGGCTCAGTTTATAGACATCGAATTGCTGGGCGGTCGTTCTTTCCTAGGCGTTCTATTGGTAGATAAAATTGACTGGGTATCGAGTGTGGAAGAAATTCTTCCTTCGTGGCTCATCTGATCCTAGGGTTTACACAAATCCCCCCGCATTTACTTCATATCCCAAGTTTGCCGCCTGGAAATCCGGCCCACCCAAGCTCCAAGTTTCCGGACCCAGCCCAACCCAACCCAACCCCGGCCCAAGTTAACCCAAATAACGTGGACACAACTACGAGACCCGATTGCCGTTGCCCGAGGCTGTAAAAGTGCCACAATCTCCCGATGCCCATTCATAGAAGCGACCGCGAGTGGTGTTTCACCAGTATTGCCTGGCTTGCTAGGATCGACATCGTCCCGGGCAAGCAGTAGCCCCACCACCTCCCCATGTCCACGATGAGAAGCCCACCAGAGGGGTGTTTGGCCAAGGCGATCTGGTTTGTTAGGATCGACATCGTCCCGTGTAAGCAGCAGTCTCACAATCTCGTCGTTCCCGAAAAAAGAAGCCCACCAGAGTGGTGTTTGGCTAAGGTGATCTGGCTTGTTAGGGTTGACATCTTCTCGTGTGAGGAGTATTTTCGCCACCTCGGTATTCCCGAAAAACGAAGCCCACCAGAGTGGTGTTTGATCAAGGTTATCTGGCTTGTTAGGGTCAGCATCATCCCGTGCAAGCAGTATTCTCACCACCTCCCCATGCCCACGATGAGAAGCCCACCAGAGGGGTGTTTGGCCAAGGCGATCTGGCTTGTTAGGATCGACATCGCCCCGCGTAAGCAGCAGCCTCACCATCTCGTCGTGCCCGAAAAAAGAAGCCCACCAGAGTGGTGTTTGACTAAGGTGATCTGGCTTGTTGGGGTTGACATCGTCTCGTGTGAGGAGTATTTTCGCCACCTCGGTATTCCCGAAAAACGAAGCCCACCAGAGTGGTGTTTGATCAAGGCTATCTGGCTTGTTAGGATCGACATCGTCTCGTGTGAGAAGTAGTCTCACCACTCCGCTATGCCCAGAAAAAGAAGCCCACCAAAGTGGTGTTTGACCAAGGTTATCTGGGTTTTTAGGATCGACATCGTCTCGCGTGAGCAGTAGTCTTACCACCTCTTCGTTCCCCTGACGAGCAGCCCACATGAGGGGTGTATAACCCATGCAGTCTCTTTGATTGATATCACAGTCCTTCATCTCTATCAGAGCAGCAACAGCCTGGGCCATTCCGAAGTACGATGCGCAATGTAAACCGGTAAACGGGTAATGAATCAATGAGGAAGAATTGTAACGCTCGATATAGTTGCCAAGTAAAGTAGAAGATATGTGGCTATTGTACCCATTTAATAGCTCCAGCGCGGGCTGTTTCGTGCTGTCCAACAGTGCGGCCTTTGCGTGGCTTCCCCAATACAAAGAGGAATATTCGAGAAACGGCATGTCCCTGAGGTTAGGGACTTTATCGACCGGGAGCCTCTTGACCTCCTCATAATTTAGATAGGCCAAGCATGTCTGCCCAAGTGTTTTGTGGGCATCGGGCAGGATACCAGCCCCGGAAAGGTACTCTTGAAGTGTGTAATGGATTAGCCTCACTGTCGATGTCCCCTCATCAATCACAACAAGCCCTAAACATGACCCCAACACTGTATCTTGTGGCCGGATGTTGTCAGGGTCTAGATCCGTCGACCCCGCTTCTACCGCCAGAGCGTGGCGGAGTTCGGTAATCCCCAGCGGCCGCTCCGAGTGGGATACCCACGCCAGCACCTCCATTCCAAGCTTTGATCGGTCATCCTTCTGCTCCCTTATCCGCTGTAGTGTTTGGGCGTACACACTGTCTAGGTTTACACCAGTCGTCGCCACCTTCTGCAACATTTTCTTCCTCCTCGCTAATGAGGTCTCGCCTAAGATTGCATTGATATTCAATGCAGCGAGTAGAAACCTGAGCAGAATGTCAATGCGAGACCCAAAATTGTGACGGAGTTACCTCCTACTTACATCCCAGAAGCCTTTTCTGTGATCGTTTTGATGATATCATGTTTCAGACTCTCTGTCATCAGGCCTGAATCTCGGTGATCGTCCTCGCCCATCATCTGGTTTAGATATCGGGCGATATCTCCTTGGTCAGCCACGATGTGTATAATATGAGCCCCCTTCGTGAGGTGCTTGTCAAGTTCCTCGCAAATATATGGCCTCCCTGTAAGAAATAGCCGGGTATTCGGTGCTTCTTGAATAATCTGCCGTAATGTGCGAAGAAACTCCAACCGATCCCGCGGTGGTAACTCGTCTACTGCATCAACGCAGATGTATACTCGCTCAATGGGAGCGATTACTTTAACGAATAATTTCAACATTTCCGGTAATCGGAGACCTTGGCCACCCCTATTCTTAGACTCCTCAAAAGCATTTTGGATTTCGCCAGGAATGCGGGTTGGGCCCAAGGTGACCTGCCTGAGCAGACCCCCGATCATATTTACCGCCGATTGATCCATCCGCGCCCGGTAATCGCAATAGAGAGATAAAACGGCGATATTTTGTTCCCGAGCTTGCTCGCGCAGCGTGTCTATTACTATTGAACTGATTTCATTACTCGTCAGCATCGTCTATGGTCTTTCGGGAGTATCATATACCTCACATGGGTCTTGCCAACCCCTTGACTTCCATGACATACCAATATAGCACCCACCGAGCCATCCTGACTCTTGAGCCATGATTCGAACTCGCTCCTCCGCAAAACCCAATCCCCAACACCATCAAGCCGCTGGTTTCTCACCTCTTGATGTCTTCTATGGGGTTCGAGCGGCGACAGCCATGCTTGGATTCGTAGAGGCTCTTCATCTATTCCCACGTTGATGGTGTTATAGCTGTTTAACACGTTGCCAACATTCTCATTCGAGTTACCGTGAATAATATTAGTCATGTTGTGATCGGTACGGGTGTGCTGTATCCCCTGCTGGAGTGAACCACCACTGAGACTTGATCTTCCGTACCCCATTGGAAATGCATTCATACCGGATAATGCTCGGTGACGAGTGAAATGATAGTCTAGCAGGAGGGTAGTTTGTCGGAGGGGTTAATAGACGCTTCGTTCTATCAACCAAAGCAAAGCGGGGCTTCTCTTCTTATGGTAGCCCCGACGGTTATTTTAGCAGGGAGCACCAGGAAATTATTTCTATTCTCCCGCCACGAGCAACCCACTGCAGATTCACTAGGCAGGAGGTTTGTACCGCAAAAACACATTTCTGATGAGTTGGCCTGGGCAGTGCTGTACTCAGGCTCGGGTGTGCACAAAAGCCTGTCCAACCCTGGTCTGGTTGGTCGAAATTATGTGTGTAACGGGAATTCGGCAACTACGAGTAGCTGCAAGTATTCCGGGCAAACTCAGGAGCACCGCCTAGCGCAAGATGTTCAAATAAAAAAATTTGCCCTAGTTTTGTCTCGAAACCGCAATTAAACCTCATAGGTCAACTCTTTATAACTAGGACTAAGCCTTCTAGAGCTATGGTTTTGACGCAATTGCAAAGGTTCACCTCAGCTACTCCTTATTTCAAAGCAAAGGTGTCGGGCGGTGCTCCTCAGTTGACACAGTGCTTTTAGGCCAGATACTTTGACCCTCGGCGAAGGAAAAAAGTCTGTGGAGCTCTTGGCACAGTGGCCGAAGTATCATAGGCACGATTCCCTGAGTGGTCACGAAGGGCCTGGAGCCAATCAGAGGAAGTTCGACAGTAGTCGTCTCTGATGGGGTCACGACGAATACCAGCCGATGACGAACAAGGATTAGTCGCAAGTATTATTTTTTTGTTACAAGTACTGTACTGTACAGTACCCCACCAGCTAAGGTACTTGGACGAATTCGAATTTGCTTGCCAAATATCTACTCGAGTACTAGTACAAGTACCCCTGTTCGTCACTAGCTAATATTCGTCATGTACTTGTATAGTGCCGGACAACCAAAACCTGCCCTCCACCCAAAGTTCTCCGAAAATCCGGGCGTGCTGAATTATCGGCAGCCAAGAAAAAACTTTAAAAATAATTCCTCTCATAATTCTATAGATAATCCCTTCCCCAAAGCTCTAATGGGTTTTATTTTATTCTCATTTCTTTGGTGAATCCAAAATTGTTGATTGAAATCCTGTTGCAGAGGGCTGTTTGATAAAGTTAGGCAACATCTTCAATTCTGACTCTAACTACAACAATGGCTTCCTGTATGATCTTATGTGAAATCCAAAACCATGGACTAGTTCTGATTTATTGTTTAAACAATTCTACCAGAGGAAATTTTATTATACCCTCTCAAGAAGAAACTATTCCCAATTTAGAAATTTTGGATCAACTTGGCCGCGAGGGCAGATTTTGATTGTCCGGCACCATACTCGTGCCCGGTACACTAAGAAACCTCATCACCTCGCGCTGCGCCTTCATGCAGTGTGAGCTGCGAGCTACCCATAACCACGGCTAGGGCGCAGCCACAGAACCACTCGACGGTTATATTCCGCCTACTACGGTATCAGTTTTCGAATATTCCCTACGACTCACATTTCAATGGCGTTTAATTCCTTATTTCTTTTGGGTTTGGTTAGTTCGTTCAGTCCTTCCTTTATCGCATGGTGTGTTTCCTAGTGTGTTGCGAGAATGGTTAACTATGTGTCCCTCATTGCGCTACGGCACACTACTTGTAATTTTCCGTGAAATTCGGGCATTATCCACTTGATTAAACGAGAGTTGAAAGCAGTGCCGCTAAAGAAGAAGGCGTCCCCTTAATCAAGTACGAAACAGGGTATGATACCGTATCAAAGATAAGTCTGTCGGACCCTCCGGTTGGCTTAGTTGCCTCTCGGCCACCTAGTGAACGGGATTCCCTCTACACAGTAGCCACTAGGCGAGCGTTCGACCGATTTTTTCAACAATAACCAGCATAGGTTAGCTGAGTACCGTAGCTGTTGAGAGAAAATGAAAAAAAGGTTACACACATAATAATTTTGGCCAATGAGCCAATGCTCAGTAGATTTATGCTGGCACTCTAAGTACCGTATTGTCGGAGGACAAAAATAACCCGCGGTTCAACGATCGATGGCAACGCAACCTCCTCATGGTCACATACTCTCAACACCACTTAAACAAAATACTCCAGAATAATCAAATAAAAACTATTATACATAATTCTTTTTTTAAAGAAACTATCCCATCTATTCTTTGTAGTCATACTAAAAGATAATTTCCTCTAAACACTACTCTGAATTTACTAGCAATAGAATCTTAATATTACACAAGACTTTGAGAGGGTGTCACCAGATTTCTCACTACCTTAATAACATGCTTACTACTGCCAGACACCTAATAACACAGAGAAATTCAGGAATGGAGGAGAGAAGAGGTATAGGAAGGGCTCCAGAAAAAAACCAAGTTTCTGGATTCTTCTATAATACCAGAAGCTCTGAAAAACTATCTTGCTACCGTTTTTAAGGCTATTAAAAAACAGTTCATTCAAACATATCTATCCTAATACTAAAGGAAATAATTATCTTATAATTAATTAGCATAAAAATAGGATTGCTTAGAGGGAGATCTAGCTTAAGGGAGGAAGAGATATTTATTATTAATAATAATACTAAGACTCAGTAGCTCTTTAGAGATAATTTAGGAGAGATACAATTTCCTATATAGAAATTCCCACCAATTCACCAAATCTCAATTCTACCAAATATGTTTGATTTCTGTTAGAGACAAGCTTCAAAAGCACTATTCTAAGCTATATCTATTTAATCATTGTCGCAATATTGTCAAAAAAGTAATGGAGTAGGACATTACTTATTATTAAAAGCTTCTTGGCTTAAAGACTTTTGCTACCTGGATAGGGTCAATTATAGACAAAGTTGAAGGAACTATTAATGCTAATAGATGAAATATAGAATATTAATTTCTATTATCTATTTACACTTTTTTTTTTTTTTTTTTGTTGTTATAATGATGGTATGGTTGGTGGGGAAGTGTTGTTGTTATGACCAAGGTTTTTCTGGTATACTTGACCGCGGTTATTTTTGTCCCCCGACAAAATACAAGTACGTCCTCTGGGGAGATTCCAAGCGCTGGCAACTATTAATACCACCATAGCAGCTTGGCCGAGCTCCCACCCCATAGCCTCAACAGACACCCACATCAAACAAACAATTCGCCGTTGCCATAGAGGCATTTTATGTTATACAGTCGCACCCGGTTGTCCCAGATGGTCAATATCGGGAGCGGACTATCCGGGACAGCGAAAAATCGGCGAGAGCGAAATATTTGATGAAAACGGTGTTTGAAAAAACTGAAAAGAGTGTGATAATAGAGTATATATTGTCAGAGTTGACGGAAGCAGATAGCTGACGGACAAAGATGTGCGAGTGAATGCAAGCGGAAAGATACGATGAAAGGTTACAGAATGTCCTTAGTAATTTCATTTGTCGAAAGGAGACGAATGGATCGACGGAGATGCTTTATGGTCGTGTCTTTCCTTTATCACCATTATAGAAGTATATAGGCAAACGGGGTCATATATGGAGCGAAATGGAGGAGTGTGAGGAACGATGGAATGAGCAAGATGATTTCCTTATACTCTATATATTCTTATGTTTTGTTTAGCTAGTTTACACGAAGCCGAGCGAACGAAGTTTCTGATTATACCTGCCCTTTAGTCTACTTGTAGTAGTCCTAGTCTAGTTCGTGTGTTTGGCCGTTGCACCATTTGTGAGTCACACGCGATAGGTTCCCCGACATATATAACATCCAGCTATGCAATAATATTATGAGGTTTAAATATGTCGCGGCAGTAACACACTCCCGATTGGCATTGCCCATTGTAGCAGAACCTACTTCTTAAACAACTCCAATATTACTCCTCGACCTCCCCCAATAACCCTGCAACACCCGCCGGGAAGAATTGGCTTGGATCTGGGCTAGGGTATGTGGGGGACCCCGGGGGTAATGATGGGGGGGATGGGAAGAAGATAGGAGGACTCAGAGAAGGAGGAACATTTGACCTATGTTCCTGGACGGTGGACACACTGGATCAATCTTATCTTTGAGCAGCTGTGATGTGAGATTTTAGGCTGGTATAAGGAGAAACCCCGGGGCACTAAACACACCTTCCATGTGAGTAGGGGTTAGATATATTTAAATTTCCATCCAGTCTAAAAACCCCCAAAATCCAGGACAGTGAGATGTATTTCTATGTAGTTCTCCCACGAATCTCAAAAAATTATCCGGGACAACAAAGTATCAGGAGAGTGAGGTCCGGGACACAATCGTTTTACTTTGAGACAGCTTGGGACGAGTCATAACACAAGATCACTAATAACTCCAAAGTTCAAGCTATTGTCTGACATAATTTCTCTTAAGGCAAACTATTTCTTAACCCCTACCTACCAGTTCGATCGGTGATTAAAATCTGCCCCCGCGAGCCCAGACAAAATCTCCCATCCCAATGCCACAGTTTCAGCGGGCCGACCGCCAGGCAAGAATTAATCAGGTCCGTGATAGCTCCGCAAAGCCTCAACCAAATACTGCACCATGGATTATTTGAGCACTGTAGACAACACTTTTAACTTGCTCCCCACTGCTCGAGTATGAATAAAAATGCCGCAATCAATCCCATAACACCGGCATAAGGGTGCAAGTGGCACAAATCCAGTGCATCCATATCACCTTACCTTTGGCTCCAACTACTTAGCGCACTCTTGTCCCTAAGACTCCTATGCTTAGTCACAGAAAATACTCAGCATGAAACTAGATACCATCTCACGAGAACGAAATGGGTAGAACACAACCCTAGCCCCCAGAAAGCGTGTCTTGGTGGATCGGTAAAATTCCTAGCAGTATCTAATACCAGAAGCTGTTACTTCCCTAGTAAAACTGAACCAACCCAATAGCAAACACATCTCTGCCAAATAACTTAGCCACTACAGGCGCCGCATTTCAAGGAGGAATTATTACGCACTAGGTTTTCTCCAGATTTCATTCCTGCTTTCAAAATTACTGGCACTAGCTTTCACATTTCCCACTTCTATAAAGCCGGAGCTCCCCCTCTGTCAGGTTTTCTCCCCTATTAGTCGAACCAAGTGCTTTCGTAGTCTCACTCATCATAAATCCCTATCTAGTCACGATACCACTCGTCTGTCACATGACGACTGCCATTCTCTCATCTCCTCACATCACCGATCAATTGCAGTAAGCCAAATATGATATTTCGATTTCCTATTCCACACCTGCTTGTGGATTACCCACAATTCTGAGAAATATACTGCTGACAGCAGCTGTCAAATATCAAAAGCTAGTCCATAAACGTACCACCCGCCAGAATTACTGTGAGTAAATAAGAGACCAACCGCAGAGGCTCTGAGCAGGTCATTTCCAAAGACAGAAACTAACAGAAATGGGCACTCCGTACACACCGGAGGTGGAAGCAGTGGGCGCCTGTGCGAGAGAGCCCCACGGAGCTACCTCCAGAATGCAGCAGATGAATCGGAAATAGCAAACAACCTCTAGTATAATAGACCCACAGCGATCTCTAAGCGGTCGTTAAATTCAAATGAATGTCGAGAAGATAGCCAAGACGAAAGCAATAAGTCTACCAGTAGATTTCTGAAATACCCCCAAACCCTTACATAGCCAACCTAAACTTCTACCAAACCAGTTCCATCCTCCCCAACAAAAAAGTCCCTCAGTGCATTGACACCACATTTATAATCCGCCAATCCGCTTGCGGGTCGGAGAGACAAGATGCGGGGGAAGATGAGTGCAACATGAGCGATCACTCGTCAGAGCCTTACCCCCCAAGAAATCGTGCGTGCGACACATAGTGAGGGGTGGGCTGTTCTAGATTGGATATTTTACTAACTCTTATTGTCGCGGGGATGTCTCCTGGTATCATATCGCAGTCCACGCCTGGGGCCGGACGCGTTGATTTGGTTGGTTCGCCAGGAGAGAGGGTGTTTCTAGGGCTCTAGGTGGTTATAGGTGATGGGCGACGAGGGCTTGGGCTTGGCATTAGAAATATAGGATTCGGAATACCGCAAACATTGCTTGGAAATTTGATGTTGGTGCTGGAGGGTATTTGGAATAAGCGTGGTATCTGGGGCCCATCATGGGCTTTGCCCAGGCACGTAATAAGGGGGTTGCGATTTACATTATTGCCGGTGGAGATTAATCGAGTACGAGTCCCGATCAGACAAGTAACATACCGGAAAAACACTTGTAATTCGCAATCTCCGGTACCCTCTAGAGGCCCGGACTCGGAAACAGATATCCTGAGATGGATCACTTCATTCCTAAGATAGCACAATTTCAGCCCTTTGGGGGAGCTAGGCCCCACCAACTGATATTTGCAAGTCAGTTAACCTGTCAAGCCGGCCCTATCGTGGCCGATGCGACAGTTTCCACAGATGGTCTATTATGAAATTCTAAGAGTTCCGATGGCACCTTTACATCTCCCCCTCCAAAGAAAATACAAACACAAGCACAAATAGCGAAAAAGTATAGTGTACAACCTCCAAGAAGCTTATTTATCTCTATATAACCATCCCTTCTGAAAAGACTCATCTAAGCCACAAGGCCAGCCAAACTAATTCCCGAGTGATATCACATGAACCCCACAAACAATCCGGATAACATCCAGTACATCTAGACCCACTAACCCCCCAAAACACAAGTCCCTCACCCCAAGCTTCACGATACTTATCAAGCTTATCGCTTCCAAAATAGCACAAGAATACTAAACCCACAAACCCCAGCACGCCATTCTACCAAGCCATATGACTTTCAAAGTGCAATATACCCACGCCCGGCGAAACTCTACAACTACCCCCCCCGTTCCAATACAGTGCGCATAGATGCACCCTTCCAAATCTCATGGCGCCATGCTCTACGTAACACCGAGCAAGAGGGGGGGGGGTAATCCTTTGCCACCAGCTGTGAGAATCATATAGACATCCCTCACGATCGTACGATACATAAAGATTCGACTCTGTATTAGTACCGCAGGGGCCTCGCACGGTATACAATTCATGGTCAGGCCCCTCGCTGAAGTGGTCGTTACATGAAAGGAGGCCTTGTTCTTGCATTGAAAGGTATCATAGGCGGGATTTCTGGTAGGTATCCGTGAAGTTACTGGCTTACTGTGCTCTTTAAATTGCTCTATCAAAGCCGGCTTTCTATGCGGACATGGGAGTTGGTCAATGGAAGATGGGGGAGGTAGAAATTGCATCCATTCAAGGGCAGCTGATGTTGCCGTAACATTTGTTGAGCAAAAAACCCAGTGTATCCCCCCAGCTGTTACAAAGGTTCTCGTGTTTGAAAACATCAAAATGACTACCGGTAAGTCCAAGGACAGTAAGCTCGAGCACAGGAGGTGGCTTAGGCGTGTTCATGGGGAGAAGTAGGTTTAGCGCTGGAGTATAACATAGTAGTAACCTTCTGAAAGAAATGCGCAGGCAGCCCAAGTATCACCATTGAAATCAGGCGAACCTTACTAGCCCGGTTCACGTTGCGCAAATCTTGAAGGAGGAAAGATATTGGGGTATCTGTATCTTATTAAAAAAAGGCCTAAAAGCAAGGATGCCCGAAAGGCGAGTCGAACGCCTGATCTTCGCATTACGAGTGCGACGCCTTACCAACTTGGCCATCCGGGCGGATGTTGTTTCCCGCCCGGGAATAAACTAATTGCGCTATTTCCCTGTTCCGAATATTCCGTAAACATTCTGCTCTGAAGAATTTTACCTGAAACTTCCCCCAACCAAATGAGGTCATACTGTAAGTGTTCAGTTCAACATTCCAACGATTACCCGCAGCTAATAGTATCGTACTAATGCTCTCGATGGAGTATCTCCGTACGGGTCCTTATCCCCGTTTTGAGACAAAAGCTCCCGAGAAAACCTAGCGCTGAACAGAAAAGGAAGAAGATCGCTTTAACCGCTGTCAAGAAGTTTTAAGGCTCCGGTTAACCTAAGTGGGCACCAAATTCCTCTTTCTCAAGGAGATTAACTTTTGCCAAGGCGCTAGCTAATTTGACTCATGAATACGGGAGACAGGTAACCGTCAGATGCTGTGTTCAAAAGACTTATGATACGTGGTTGCCGTTGAGCCGCAACAAAAAAAGGCAGACATCATGGCAAACGCATGCCAAGGAACCTCAGCCCCGCGATATCGTACCAACCCCCTTCCCCTCTAATCGACCCTGAGACCCTAAGCTGAACTCTGAACACGTCCCTCGTCCAGCAAGCCTCCCAACGAAAACCGAAAACACTCTTTCAAGAGAAAAGTTCGCACATCCCTCTGGATTTTGTCTAGAAACTTTCAACAAAGCCTACTCTAACCTGAACCATGACTCAAGCTACGAAGCGGATCACTCGGGTAACAATCATTGTCTGTCCGTCTTCAAAGGACGAAGCTAACAGGTGTTCGTGTCGCAGGAGTATACCGAGATCGAGGCAAATCCCCCTCAGGGTATCACAATCCAGCCTATCGACGAGGATATGTTCAAGTGGAATATTGAAATTACCGGTCCTAAAGAATCCATCTACGCTGTGAGTTCTCATGGTGATACAAGTTCGGCTGCTATCAAGCCGTAGCGGAATAAAGCTGATTCCAAGTTTGTTCTCGCAGGGTGGAACTTTCAAGCTTCTCCTAACACTTCCGACAAACTACCCTTTCAAACCTCCGGTTTTGTCCTTCCAGACAAAAATCTATCACCCGAATGTTACCAACGATGATAAGGGGAGCATGTGTCTTGGCATCTTGAGGAGCGACCAGTGGAAGCCTAGCTGCAAGATCTTGGCAGTCCTAGAGATGGCTCGTGGACTATTAATGGAACCGAATCCGTGAGTCAAACTACCGTACCCACCTTCCCCTACAAACCGTACTGCACCGCACCTGAAGCTTGAGAATGGATTGCTGACCTAAGCATACGGATGATGCAGAGATGATGCCGTTGAAACATCTATTGCTGAACAATACAAGAACGACAAGGCCACATTCGAGAAGACGGCCAAGGCTTGGGTCAAGCAATACGCAAAGTAGATGATTCGCGCACGCCAAAATGGGATGGACCAGTAAAAAATTATTTTTTCTTTTTTCTTTTCTCTACCTTTCCTTTTCCTACATATCAATCATGGAACCAGGGTTGGGAATAAGAATGGAAGTGCTGGGGGCGTCAGGGGGTTGAATGGGCATAGAGCGCTTTGGCTGGCTTTCTCCCCCCTCTTTTCCCCTCTCCCCCTCTTTGTGTTGGTCTTCGCTCTTTTTGCTTCATTATTGTGTTTGCCCGACCGCTTGCTCGTATACGATATTAACATGTGTCCCAACGATAGAAGAATGGAAAGAAGGAAACAAAACGAGGCATCTGCATTGTCCTCGCATCTTATGATAGTCCACTGTACCGTATGTTTATTGTCAATCAATCAATACCCCTAAACCGCCCGCTCGCCATGTGCCCAGATTGGAACCACAAGTAGTATTGCAGACTCCACCACACAACCGTAGATCACAAGCGTGTCAAATACTACTCTCGCATGTCACTCGGCAAAACCAACCATCCCGAGAGCAACAACAGTACCCCGTCCATCTGTCCGTCATACAGTAGTACTTATGCACAGGCACTCTCTCCACAAAGTAGACTACGTACGTAATCGTACTATGCTCGGGGCAGGGGTGGAGCATTGGGACAACCCGTTGACCGAGTGTAATTACCCCATCTGGGGAATGAAGATCGAGCTGGGTAGTTCCGTGAGCTTTTCAATTCAGACCAAGCAATACTTGGTGACAATTGATACCTTTTCTGAAGGGTTTGCGTAACTCACCTGTCACCCCCATACAAAATCCCTTTTCAGCCCCAATACTTTACCCCTACCTTGAGTGTGCAGTTGCGGTCAAACGCCTCACCAATGCATTGGTAGTGGTACGGTAAACCAACTAAGGGAAGGAAAAGTAGTGTGATCGGGGAAGGGAAGCTAAATCCTCGCTAACCCATCTGATGCCGAAACTTGAATCTCAGGAACATGCACGATAAGCACCACCGTGAGGGCGAAGTTAAAGTTGCGGTGATGGGAGTTTTGTTTTGTTATGAACTCCCGGTAGAGCTTCCACGGTGGTTATGTGGTTATCATACTACGGTAGGTCAAGAGGTAACTTACGATAGCCGGACTGGGGGTTTGTCGTGAATGGTGGTATGGTAATTTTCGCATTGTGTATGACTAACTGTGCCATGATTGAAAAGAAAAAAAAAAAGATTATGAGGCCCTATTCGGCAGGCCAAAAAAACAGATTGCGATTTCTTTTACTTTTATGGCACTTTTTTCATGATTTAAATATAATAATAATAAATATTATTATGATACCAGTATTTAAATTGTGCTCTGTTCAGCATGTCATCAAAATTATGTTTGTTAGTTCTAAAAAAAACCTTGTATGATAGCAATTTAAGATTGCAATTCCCCCCCCCCCCCGCCAATTGTCATAACATAGAAGAT
>Ga0307507_10004198_pt1 | contig 26068 bp, 25 predicted proteins | sample 7_EM_MG_FD_207223 | JGI IMG/M metagenome (GOLD analysis project Ga0307507, IMG submission 207223) | Populus trichocarpa ectomycorrhiza microbial communities from riparian zone in the Pacific Northwest, United States - 7_EM | ecosystem: Host-associated > Plants > Roots > Unclassified | place...
TGCAGAGATTCGTGCAGAGATTCGTGCAGAGATTCGTGCAGAGATTCGTGCAGAGATTCGTGCAGAGATTCGTGCAGAGATTCGTGCAGAGATTCGTGCAGAGATTCGTGCAGAGATTCGTGCAGAGATTCGTGCAGAGCTTCGTGCAGAGCTTCGTGCAGAGCTTCGTGCAGAGCTTCGTGCAGAGCTTCGTGCAGAGCTTCGTGCAGAGCTTCGTGCAGAGCCTCTGTACGCAGAGCTTCCGTACACAGAGCTGTAAAAGCAGATTTTATTTTCGCCCACCCTATAGGTAAGAAATTAAGATATGTCAGACGCTGAGCAGGCTGATGGAAATGACATATATGATACTCTATCCGTAAGAATCTCAGGGGCTCGAAGGCCCTGAGAAGGTATCTACAAGATGGCCCGCGCGCTGTCACGTGACACGTCACGTGCACGTCGCTGAGCTCAAAGAGACTGCCCCAAGTAGCCCCCCCTACCAACAAGATATTATAAAAAGAAAGGGAAAAGGGAAAGGAGTTATAATAAATATTTATAATTTGGTAGTAATTAAGTAAGCTAATTAGATATATATAAGGTAATATTTGGGAAGGCGTGGCTTAGCTGTGTGGCTTAACGATTATCGCGATTCTACGCACGATTCTTAACGATTACGATTATTTTATCGATAAGAATCCCGTGATCGTTAAGACCCCTGCAGTTCTGTGAATTGCCTTCCAAGTATAAATTAGATATCACCACCTACATTGAAACTTTACCGATACACGGGGTGAAGGTAATGGTTATGATAACTTCCAAATATGTATTTATTTCTGACAATGTCCTAGGTCGTATTGGAAGGCTCTGCAAGGATGAGTATACCAGAGGAGAAAGCAAGAACATTGGAAGCTGATCATGCGTCCATTTGCAAATTCACTGAAAAGGATGAAAACTGGTCTACTGTTAAGAGGAGAATAGAGGCCATCGCCCAGAAAATGGGGGTGGAGGCCATCGCCGAGAGAGCCGGGAAGACATTACCGCAATTTCCAAGTGTTCCATAGACAGGGAGAACTGGAGATCGTGTTCTAGCCGGGCAAAATACATCCTCTGCGCCTTTAAGCGGAGTTAACAACACTGAACCCTACCAGAATCTGATGGAGCGGTTAGCAGCGTTGCGCCGAAATGAATGAGCGTATCTGGGACGAAAAAGGACGTAGTGAGTTGAGAAAGATTGGTCAGCTGCTGATATTAGAGAATGTCCTTGGATAAGTGCATAATTACTTAAATAAATATTTGTCCCAATGGGAGGAACGGTGGTGTGTAAGGGACTTAATAAGGTGGAGGTCGCACAGAACGAGCCTATATGTGGTACCAAAGCTTGATTAATTGATATCCACGGCTTGGCTGCTGGTGGCGCGGGTCGTTAGGGTCACGTGCGGATCAGCGACTCAGCGGGCGCTCAGCCGAGCAGTCAATACCAATAGTATAAACGTCAAAATATCTCTTTATTCCGTAGCGCAAGCTAATCTTTCCATCCCATCTCCGCAGTTAAATAATCATGCCAATATATATATATCTCAGCCCCCCTTTTGTTTCCTACAAGGCTCTTACAGCATCGCGCGTCGTCCGCGCGCCAGCCCATCCTACAACAAAGCCTTATCTGTAACCCAAAGAACGCCTCCATATAAATCGCACTGTCTTTCTTACCCAAAACGCCGAAGAATCAGAATCCAAGATCAAATATCAGGACCACCCACATTACAACCGCCCAAATCTCCCTACAAACCAATCCTACTAGCTCTCCCCGAAACCCATCCTCCCCGCCTCCCTCCCTCTTCCTCTTAAAGCCTCCCTAGCCCCCACGCCAACTCCCACGAACAGCAACACCAAATTAAATCCGGTCATCATATAGAACGGTGAGCCGGGCCCCACACTATCAAACAGCGCCCCGCCGGCCTTTGTCAGCAGCAGGATTCCTGCGCCACCGGCGAGGCTATACGTGCCTGCTATCGAGCCCTTTAGATGGGTGCGCGAGCGCGATGATGGCGGCAGGTAGCGGATGTGTGAGGGTGCGTGCGCGGGGAGTAGCGGCTCGGTTTCCTCGTGTTGGAGGACGGGTGGAGAGGGGAGAGGCGTCGCGCCGGCAGAGGAGACGCGCGGGGCGTTTAGGTCGCCATTGAGGTCGGAGTGGGCGATTGCTGCGTCGTTGTCTTCGCCATTGCCTTCATCGTTCTGGATTCCGCGGCCGAGGAGCGCTAGCGAACATACGATGCAGCCGATTTGGCTGAGGCCGAGCAGCGCGACGATGGCGAAGATAACGACGGAACCGTCATCGCTTTTTGGGTCGGGGCTGCGTAGCGCACCGAAGGCGGTGTAGCCTGCTATACCCGCAAGGGCGGCGATCAGCAACGGGACGTTGAAGCGCTTGTAACGGCCGGAGAGGTAACCGAAGAGCGGGGCGCTGAGGAGCGCGACGAACTGGCTGGTGCCGGTGAGGGCAGCGGCAAGGAGATAGGCGCGCGGGCAGGCATGCTTGATGTCAGATGGGTCGGTTGGGTCGGCGGGGGAGCAGAGCCCTGTGCGTAGGAAGTAGGCGTTGGTGAAAAGCGGGATGAAGAGGGATATGGCGACTGAGGAGGCGCGTGCGACGAAGCCCCCAAGGTAACCTAGGCCAATGTTTTGGCTTTTGAAGCCTAGCACTATACTTGTTAAAAGGAGCCGCGGGTAAGATAAAACCGGGCGGTCTGAAGGAGTGGATTCGAATGGTTTGTGGGACTTGGTACTGAGCAGACGCTGTAACCCTTTTTCTTCTTCCCCAGGCAATCCACGCAAGCCGATCAAACATGCAAAAGATACTAGAATTGCGATGGCGCCGACGACGTAGAAAGAGTCCGCGATTGCGGTGGAGGGACTCGCTCCACTCTTTTGGAAGTGGGTTGGAAGTGGTAGAAATATGCCTAATGCCAATAATGCGCCTAGTCCTGTAAATGTTCCTACGAGACCAGCGAGCTGGGATGTTGAAGCACCCGTGTTCTGATTTCTACTGGGAGGGGCTGTGGGTGAGCGCAACATGAAGCTGGCCGGGGTTATGGTCAGCTCGGAGGATATGGAGGGTGTCATGGTGTGGGAGGTGTTGTTTGGGTGACGGCTGGGCGTGCGAGGGTCTGCGGGGGGGTTGCTAAGGGTCATGGTTGGTAGAATTGCTGTAACCATTGTCGCGCTGTAATGTAGAAATGAATTAGCAGTTAGTCAAAAACAAGTAAACCGTTAAGAGCTCGAATAGCGGAGTGGAAGTTACTCACGTCGCTGCAGCCCCAAAACTAAAGAATAATCTCGCCAGGAGCAATTGAGGGTATACATTGCGCGCCTGCACAAATACCCAAAGACTCACTCCAACAATGGCATATCCAAGTACCGCAACGGTCCTCACTCCAACCCTATCACTCAACACTCCCCATAACGGACATGCCACTAGGGCAATTAGCTCGTCAGCAAACCCAAGTGTACCAACTGCATCGCCAACATTGTCTTGTTGTCCAATTCGTTGGATGATGACGAAGCTAACGGAGCTGTTCAGGAAGACGAGGAATGAGATGCTGAAGAGCGCGATGCATAGGAGGTAAGTGGCGATCTGGAGCCGTGTGGCGGTGAAGCCGAGGAAAGCCATTATGCAAGAACTCGAAAAGAGCTACTCATTTGAGCTGGATTAGGATTAACGAGGGCGCATTAGAAGCAAGATGGGTGTTTGGAGGTGAGTAGTTTATTTGCGGCACGTGAAAGCGGTGAGCGATTCCAGCCCTGTTGAGGTAGAACCTTTAATTTGTAATTAACGTATACGCGATAAAGTACCATAAGGAAATAAAAGACGACTTCCTTACGGCTAATAATTAGAATATTATTGAGACGTATACCTTCCTAAAGCCGTTCTATAAGGTTATATTAATAAATTAGGGTAATTTCTTATTAATTAATTAAACGCTCTATATTATAGATATACTAATTAAGTACTATCCCTTAACCCGTCAAAATTGGTCCTTACGGTATCGATAAGAGCCTACCAATTAAATCGGCCGAATCAAGCAGCCGTTCTTAGAAATACGAAGCTTTTCCGCACGGACCACTTACGCTAAGGGCCTTGACGGGTTAAGGGATAAGTAATTAATATTACGGACCTTATATTGGTAGTAGTGCGACTACTTAGAAGGGACGTAGATAAGTTGTTGGTAGGGGGGGGTACTTGGGGCAGTCTCTTTGAGCTCGGCGACGTGTCACGTGTCACCGCATGGGCCATCTTGTAGATACCTTCTTAGGGCCATCGAGCCCCTTAGATTCTTCCTTATAGAGCATCATATATATCATTTTGCATCAGCTTGCTCAGCGTCTGACATAAGTTAGTTATTACAGCAAGAGAGGTACTAAAGGAAATTCTTAGGCGTTAGGAACCACACTTAAGGACCTATCCCTTAGCACGGCAGCGTCCAACGAGTAGGTGGTCTGTGCGCGAACACCAGTTTCAAAGCAACGTGTGTTATCTATATAGAATTCAATCAATTACACCACTACTATGCCTTTTAATCGTGCTAGAATCGATGTGGACCTTATTTGGCCTACGCAACGCTAAAGATTGAACTTATATAGTGATTTTATATGGAATTTAACGAACATTACTAGCTTCGTATTCCTAAGCACGAGTATTTGATTCAGCCGATTTAATTGGCTGGCTCTTATCGATGACCGTTGGACGCAAATTGCCGTGCTAGGGGATAACTAGTTCCTACCTAGATAGTTATAACGGGACTAGCCTACATCGCGAAAATTAAAGTGCGAGCCAGTATTTCGCTTAAATGCTAAGGGCTCTTTACAAGTCGACGCGATTGGCAATTATAGAGCCGGTTATAGGGTTAATTGACTGACCACTATAACGCTCTATAATTGTAGGCCCTTAAATGCGAAGCAGAGGTGTTAATTTGGGTCCCATCGGGCGCGGGCGCGCGCGTGGGCGCGTGGGCGTGAAGCAGGTAGCAGCACCTAAATTAGTTTGCGCGACGCCTTACAAAATACTACGCAATCTAATTAATCGACTCAGTCGCGACCCAGACTTAGATTCTACTACTTATACTATAACTAAAATCAAGACTTAATCGTGATGCTGCAGTTATAAAATTTAAATAGCGCGCATTTTGATTTTCGCGATGCAAGCGCAAACATGTCAAACGCACGTGATATTCTAACTTAATGAGGAAGCGTCTAAACTAAATGAGGTAGGGGGGGGTGTATGCGAAGCTGCCCAAATTTTTTTGCACTTACAATCCCCTCATTTCCGCCAGCGCACCTAAAACTTTTCGTTCAAATTCATAGTCACTCGTATCCAGTAGTAGTTCGGTGCATCCTAGATGTGCCAGCTCTAGCCTCCCCACCAAGTATCTAGATACTCGGAAAGCGTTCCACACCAAAGATGAAATAATCGTAGTATCGTTGCGGCAAGCGCCACACGCGATCAGCTCAATGCTTCGCTTCTTCAGACGAGCTTATAGATCGCTTGAAGATCTTCCTGGCATTCTCCCACTTTAGGCCGCGCATTCTCTTCTTCTCGCTGCCCGGCTCGCCTTCTTTTCCCTTGCCCTGGTCATTGTAGAAGCCCTTCTCCAACTTCTTGGATTCGTTGCTGTCTCTATCCCCCGTACCTTTACCAGTGAACTGGCCTTTCGCACGCTCCAGCAGTTCTTCAACAGTTGCGGAGCGGCCTCGTTTGAGCATCTCGATCCTTTGCTTAAAATCTTCCTCTTCGCGATTGGTCCGCTCACTCAGATATGCCTCAGTTTCAGCGCGTTGCTTCTGTATGTAGAGGCTGGGTTGCTCATCTTGCAAATGCCGAGACGGATATGGATCTGGGGGCATCGCAATGAATTCCTCTGCAGGATATGAGAAGGTTTTAGTCATCGAGGTAGGGACTCCCCATTGAACTTCAATCCTGTCATTGGTACCCCTAGTGCCACCAACAGAGTACCAGATACGATCTTGCATGGGCACAGAGTTGACTGTGCGCATAGGGGGGAGATTGCTTTCGATAGACTTGCTCTCTTCGTGGAGATGCTCGTAGTACATTCGCGTAAATGCTGGGTCGGTGAAGAAACGCTTCGGCGCGGGAGGTGGCTCCGTCTCGCTACGTTCAAGACAGAAGGGTGGTGGTGGTAGCCTCTTAATATTTAACGCCTTACCGGCGCGCGGGTATTGTACATTAGTGGTTGGTGGTGACATGGGTGACGAGTATATGCTGCTACCTTGAGATTCCCTATGGTGAGGTGTCGCGTAGACCGACTTTGGTGGATTTCCCGCACTGACGGAGCGCGTGCCATAGCTAGAGTCAAATACTTTTGAGTGGGTAAAAGTATGGGGGGAAGAATAGAGGTCAAGCGGATAGGGATCTTTAGCTTTCTTGCATGGTTTGACCAGAGTGGTCGGTAGTGCCGACTTCATCCCACTTGCAACTAGTTTCCTCTCGACATAATCAGATTCCATCTCCTCAATCACTGATTGCACCTCGTCCAACGCATCATTAAACATTGGGTGGAAATCGGAAGCCGCAGCAGCAACCTGAAGTTGAGCTACTTCATTAGTTGGTGCATCCAAGAGGATGTCATCGCCTAACGATTTTCCATAATTGCGCGACATAATATCCCGGACAGTGGACGCAGTTCTTGTCTGCTCGGCCTGTTGCCTAAAGACGGAAGATCTTTTGCAAAGGCAGGGCTCGTCGGGTTCCGTAAAACAGGAGGTTTTACAGATACAGCCTAGGACACAATCGCAGTTTGTAGATGGAATAACCACGCTATCGAACATGGTCGATCCTTCCTCGTATATTGGTCTCAGAGGATACAAAAGAGACTTGATATCCACATCCGTCGGTGCTGGTGTAACTGGCCTGCCTTCAATAATGGCCAGCGCGCGTGCGCGGTGCTCTTCGGTTGGCATTGAAGCAAATCGCGCAACTTTGGCTTCAGCAGCTTGGCGGGCGCGCAATAGGTTCTCATTTTCTTTCAGGCGTTGCTCTTCAGCAATAAGCGGGCGATATTTTTCCCACAGCAGGGCATTGACGTGTCCAGGACTCATTTTGATGACATCCATCAAGCCTGTCAGAGCATCTTCCGGGAGGCTGCGGCCGATTCCAAGTCTATCAGTCAGACTTCGCCGTAGATGGGCCGTAAACTCGGGCGTATTATTATTCGGATCGAAATTAGGATTAAGAGTGACACCTTGGCTGTGGCGAACACGATTGCGGCGAACTGCGTTGTCCAAAGCGACTACAAGTCTGGGATCGAGAAGGATCGACCAGGTCACTTCCAAGTACTTGAGCATCTCCCATGCAGTGAATGGAGTATGAGACAGTAAATTTTCACCACGCTCGTGAAGAATCACGTCTGGAGTGATAAAACCACTCTCGAAACGAATAGCGAGGCTTTCGTGCAACTCACAAGTCTTCGCACATGTGGCGTAGAATACGTCTTCATAATCGGCAAGATCACGCTGTCGGGGTGATGAGGTGCGGCGGTGAGCACGCTGAGAAGGGTGGCTTGCGTCGGTGGCATCTTTGGGCCGAGTAGGGCCAGGAGAGAACAGGCCTTGTTCAAGCCGATGAATGAAGAATATGAGTTGGTTTCTACCGTTCTGTGTCTGAGTTTTATGTTGTGTAAGCTGAAGAATGCACAGAAGGAAGTCGGATGCACGGCTTCCTCACTTGCTTGGTCCAAATAATTGAATTCTTTTCGTGCTCGTACAACTCTTTTGCTCGGGTGAGGATGATGGTCTTTGCGGTTGCATCTCTCAGTGCCATAGTTCCGCGGCAGGACTCTGGTGACTTTCCGCCGCCGAGTTTCGCAATGCAGATGCCCGCAGGCTTAGCGTCCAGCTCCAATGGCGCCACTCCTTCGCCCGGTCTACTCACTTTTTGTGACATGACGATGAACAGTGATGGATTACGATAGAGAAGGTATGTTACAAAGAGCTCAACTGACCAACCATAGAGGTGTCGCGCTGGAATTGAGGATTAGGGGTGTGGTGAAAGAGAAAAGTTGAGACGGAGGACGCTTCATGGCAAAGACGCACAAGAATGAGGAAGGTTGGGGACTCGATTGATCATGAGTGAAATGGTGAAATGGTTCGTGGAGTTTGATGTTGAGACGTGAATCTAATGGCGAAATTTACCCAATGCGGAACTCACTATGCAAAAGAGCGATGAGTAACACACACGACCCCGAGAGGGCTAGACCTCTTGGCGAGCTCCAACTACAGTACATAAAGAGAAATTCCGTGATACTACTCTATCATTTCATGGAACTTGGGAAGGAATTATCTGTGGGAATCTGCGAGAGGAAGAGCAGTGGAGATATTTGCGCTCCAAGTGAACCACGCTAGCTTTCGTTGAGTTGTCTTTCACCCCCCGTTGTATTCTTCTTATTGCAACAACTATTTGTGCACGGCTTATGTTAAGCTGGAATGACGTCAGTTATATTTAATAAATTGCCCACTTAATAAAACGGTAGCCTGATGTCTCCTGTCCTCCATATAGCACAGGCTTGTAATCAGTACCATCACATCGTGGCGTTAGGCCGCGAAACAGCTACTCTCCATATGCGCCGGCTTTTTAGGTGAGAGCTATTATTTCTTCAATACTTGATTCTAGTAAAACTAAACGTACCTCTCATTTCCAACCAATTAATTCCCGTGCCTGCCTAACCAAATTCTCCACAACCTCTTCCACGACTTTTTTCGATCTATGAACCCAACCAACCACCAACTAGCAAACTCAATGCTGCGGTTTGACTTACGCACCCTAGGGCGGAACCCCACACAATGACCTCCTTCCACTCTTAACGTCCTTATAAACGAAATCCTGCTTCCGAAGGAAGACACTGCGCCACCAGAACAAAAATTGCCAGCCTTGATACATCATATTGTTCGTGCCAATATTAGGATCTATGGCCCAGTTTATGCAACCGGAAGACCAGACGAGCTTTTTGGCCTCGCGCTGTGTCCATGCGCCATCGGCGCGGGCAGCTTTGGGCTTGACTTTAACGAAGCTGGAGGAAGGGCTGAAAAAGGGTAGGGACGGGAGGATTGAACGTGAACGATGCGCGGGAAGGGTACGCCAAATGGGAGCAATGAGCCATAGCATGAAGTTCATCTGACACTCCACAGTGTATATGACCGAAAGGTGACCCGTAACGGTGTTTCTGACAGGGAATGACTTTGAGCAGTTAAGTTGTTTTCAGAGTACGTGGATAGATTTACAGGCCCATCATGAAGAAATTGGGGAAGCTCGAAACACGGGTTCCGAAATACGCCTGAGCTACGCCTTGGCTTGTGGCATCCCACTAACATCACAAGAATCAGTGAGAAGCGATTTGAGTCAAGAGGGTTTACGAAGATGGTCGTTTATACTGATGCCTTTTTCGCCTCTGATTTCCATAGGGAATAGCGTTTGTTGTGTCTCAAACCCAATTGCGAGCACAATTGCGTCTGTCTTCGGAATGAGTGCGTCCCAATATTTTTTCGGTGCCATCTGTTTTACATACACCTCGGTTTGCCCACCCTCAATGGCAAACCCAGGCAAGTCTCGCTCCATCTCCCAATAGAGCGAAGCACAGTATAAACGCATGGCGAATGGAAGATAGCGCATAACCATCTTGAATGCAGGCGAGTAATACGGGTTCTGTCTCTCGGCAAGATAATGTGCCAGGCGGCTGAATTGGGTAATCCGCTTAACAGCATTCGGGCCGCCGCTCATTATAGGCACGAATTGTGTTGCAGAACATCCATTTCCTAAGTGGAAGTTTAGCTACAATGTCTCGCATTGCAGGGAGAATGATTATACCCAGAACTACAACATCTTCATTCTTCCAATCAAAACCGTGATCCCATTTTGCAGAGTGAAACAGTGGACCCTGGAAGTTTAATGCTCCTGGTGTTTCGCATTCCTCAGGGACGGAGAGAGCCCCGACTGCGGACACGAGGATTTTGCATCGGCGCGTCTTGCTTTCTTTCGTCTTCTGGTCTTTAATTGTAACTACCCAAGTAGCTGTATCCTCTTCCCAGATGGCCTTTTCTACGGTAGAATGGAATTGGATGTGAGGTACGATATTATATTGTTCGGCGATGGAGCGGAAATACTCCTATATCTCAGGTCGCATCGAGTACTTTCGAGGCCAGTCAGGATTGAAAGCAAAGGAGTAGGGGTAGAAGTGTGAAACAACCTAAAATATCGTTAGTAATTATGGAAGAACATATGGTGACAGGGAAGATTAGTACATCACAATCGCATCCTAGGTAGTGTTTACTAACCACGTTCCTCCAACGTCATTCGACTTTTCTATGATCTCAAAGCTATTGACTCCGAATTTCCGTATGAGCTGGACAGCCAGGCCAAGGCCTGACATGTCGGCTCCGATGAGGACTTCTGTATCAAAGGACACATTTGTAGATTCTGTATAGAGGAATTCTGAAGTGAGGGTTGCAACCTTTGATGTAGGAATAGTAAGGAGCCGTGAAAATTTAAGTAGATGTCGGCTGTCTCCAAAGGGCAAACCTGAAGTAAGTTTGGCATCATTGTTGCACAGATAGCTCTCTGAAATGTGGGATTCTTTAGGTATCTCCCCACAGTTACAACTGCTTTGTGGGATGAAGCTATGGGTGAAGATGGAGACCAGATGGAAGGTAAGCCGACTGTCTAGCAAGAGCTCTTGGCATCTCGGCCAGCTTATCGGCCCTAAACTGGTATGTGCAGCAGGTATGCCGAACATTGAAATTCTCTGAAACAATATCATCTTTTAAAGTCCTCACACAATGGCCTTGCTTAGTCCGACATTGAAAATTTGCGATTCCTGACAGCAGTAACTGAAAGGACGCTAAGGGCATCTAGGCACAAGAGGCGTTTATCATGGACGCCATTAATAAGCGCTAGCGCAAACTGCAACCCAACATGCACAACCACATCTCAGCCTTTCGCTTTCGTCCGGGAGCTGCATAGATTCCTAGAGAAGCGGAACGGTGCAATTAATGATATCCTTGTGGGCGAGCCATCATTTCTTCCAATCCCACTCTAACAAACTCAGTTACTTCAGCCAAATGGCCATGATCGTCAATAGTCAGCCGCACGCGCTTTGATCGCAAGAACATTATATACATCTGCAACAAGCGCTCGATATATTTATGTACTCTCAATCCTTCTGCCCATGCTATCATAAAGCTCTCCGCCCGTATGGAATCTATCTTGGCTAAAAACGGCACTGCGCCTCTGGCTGCTGTGGCTGCTGGTGTTACTACCCATTTGGGCTTCTTCATTCGAAATGAGCACCATTTACACGGTTTGATGTATATAAAGATCTTTCTCCTAGCCTTTTTAACTACTATCATCGCCATCGCTCGTGTGAATAATGAAGCTTTCGGGACTGCTTTTACAAAAACGGGAGCGCTAACAGCCTACTACCTCGGCGGCCTCTATACCAGCCTCCTGGTCTACCGTATCTTCTTTCACCCCTTGAAGAAATTCCCCGGCCCTTTCGGGAATAAGATTGGAAATCTCTGGTTTTCGATGCAGCTAGGAAATGCTGACGCTTATATGAAAGTCCTCAATCTTCATAAGAAATATGGCAATTTTGTGCGCATCGGATCATCTGATCTATCGACAATCCACCCAAAAGCCACAAATGCTATTTACGGACCGGGATCCGAATGTACTAGAGCTGCTGTCTATAATGGTGACCCCACACCGTCGATGGTATCACTACGAGATCGGGCTTCGCATGACCGAAGGCGCCGCGTTTGGAGCCCAGCATTTAGCGACAAAGCTCTGCGTGGTTATGAACAAAGGATCCAGGTTTACGACAGTCAGCTCATCACCAGGGTTGCTCAATCTTCTGGAAAACCTATCAATGTCTCTAAATTGTTCAACTACTACAGTTTCGATATAATGGGGGACCTCGCTTTCGGCAAGCCGTTCAACATGCTTCAGAATGAAAAGGAACACTGGGCCGTAAAACTCTTAAACGATGGCATGGAGCCAATGGCGTTCCTGCTTCCTGTATGGCTATTCGGGATGCTATCGCAGATCCCAAGTCTTATGAAAGATTACTATAAACTTGTGGGATTCTGCTGCATCCAGTTAGACGAGAGGATGAAGGTACCCTTTCCGAAGCCCTATATTACACAATCTTGGGTTCAATGGCTGATATTAAGCAGACGAAAGTAGAGATTCCGGACATTATGGCCACACTTCTCGAACAATTTCAGGAACAGGCGCCCACTGGTGACGATCTCAGGATGTTGCAAGGAGACTCTCGGCTAGTTGTCGTAGCTGGAAGGCAAGACACCTTATCAACAGGCCATCTGCAACACTGCTGACGTGAAATACATTGTAGTGACACTACTTCAGCAACTTTGACGCATATCTTTTACCATCTTGTGCTGGATCCTGACCAATTATCTAAGCTGCGCGAGGAGATCACATCCCACATCGACTCTGGTGATATAACGCACCAGAAAATCCAACGCTTAGATCATCTCAATGGCTTTATCAGCGAAACGCTCCGTTTGCATCCGCCAGTTCCCACGGCAATGGCACGACTCACTCCTCCCGAAGGCATCATGATTGGGAAAACTCATATCCCCGGAAACATGACTGTGTGGTGTCCACCGTATGCGATGTCGCGAAGTAAGTCTCGACTTTTGTGTCGACCCCGGGCCAAGAAGACTAATTATATGATGCAGGCGAGGAAGCTCATGTAGACCCCGAATCCTTCGTTCCAGAGCGTTGGTACTCCAGGCCTGAAATGGTGAAGGAGAAGACCGCCTTCGCACCTTTTTCAGCAGGTATGACATAATCCATATATTCCAGCATTTAGTGTATTTCTGTTCAGCTTAATCGGTAGTTATCGTAGAGATGGAATTCCAGGGCATACCAGAGATCTTCCCATTTAGAAATTTGTAATGTAGAACTAATCATCAATTGGCGGAATTTAGGTACTTACGGTTGCATCGGAAAGCCACTCGCTCTCATGCAGATGCGCGCCATCGTAGCTAAATTGATCATGAAATTTGATGTGAGCTTTGCGCCGGGCGAAGACGGGACTGGGTTAATAGAGAAGACGAGAGATCGTTTCTCGCTGGGACTGGCGGACTTCAATCTGGTTTTCACCGAGCGTCAAGTGTAGGAGAGGAAGAGCTGGAGTTACGGCCGAGGCCGCAGTGTTAGATATGGTTTGGCCATATTTATTACGACTAACTACGAGATTGGCGCTGCCATGTTTGCCGAAGCTCATGTTAAGTGCCCCTATATAGACTAGCCTTATGTTACGTTGAATTTAAGGAGCATAGGACCTTGTTCCGGTATTCCTGAAGCGGTAAGGCAGTTCAGCTTGCGGCGTCGGAGGCTAACTATGTATCATAAGAACATAAGAAAGCGATGCAAATTACGATCAAAATACTTTATTCCTATAGTTATATTCTATTTTGACTTTCTTTCCTTATGGTAAACTTTTTTCTAGCTATGTTAGACCTAAATATATGTCAGGTAACGGAGTCCGCTACCCAAGGTCCCCGACCCGCACCTCACTTATATATTGGCAAATGTGCTAGTTACTCGCTTACCTTTTTGTTTGTAGAGCTTGCCACCTTACAATATAGTTATAATATATTAGAAATATATTACTAATATGGTAAGTTTCTTATATTAATAAGTTCTAGATTTTAAAGCCTTTTTAATTTATATAATATATAGTCTTATAAATATATATAAGGGGTATTTTATCCCTTAGGTATATCGCCCAAGGGCTTCTTAGGAGTAGCCAAGGCCTAGCCGAAGGCTAGGCTTGGCGCCTCCTTATAAGCACCTCAGGCTTACAGCCCTCTTGCTCTCCTTATTGGTTCGTCTCTATATAAGGCTATTGCCATACTCTTTACCATATCGTCCTCTCTTCCATCGACTCTCCTATAACTTATGCTCGGCTTGCCTGCTCCCTACCGTACACCTAGGCAATATACTTTATAATATATTATTAAATAGTTTAGGAAGATTATATAGTAATTAATAAATAGTATTATAAGCAGATTATTTATTATATTTATTAAGACTATTATTTCTAGATTTAAAGCCTATAAATATATTATAAATATATTCAAAACTACTTTATAACTACTTATATCTTCCTCTTTTATAATAATATTCTATTATACTTAAAGGCAATTACTAGGGTTTAAAGTAAAGTTTTTAATATCCGTTTTAATACTATTTATATCATTAATATAAGTATTTAATAGCTAAACCTCTTCTTTATTAAAGTCTTCTTAAAACAAAGGGGGTAGGTAACCTTGAAAATATAAATGTCACGGTCAACCGACCACGTGATAGGGGACTACCCATTTTCGGCTCGGTCAGCCGAACTTTCAGTGCAGTCAGGCGACCTGCATCCTCCATTTCTGGTCGAGCTGCGTCTCCCTGCATGAGTTTTGTCCCGGTTCCTAGAGCCACATGACCGATTTTCACCGTGGCTTGTTATGCGAGTATTTTACATGGAAAACGAGTCCAGGAGAAAATTGAATCTCACAGACCTGCCTTTGGCTCTAACACTCAAGTCAAATCTTCGAATTTTTCTGCCCAAGTGGTGCGACCCTGTTCCCTGTGTTCAGTGCACTTGAACATTGATTCAAAGCTATCTTCACCGCCGTTTAGAGTGATGCTTGTCGCATTTGTAGCACAGGCCTAGTTCAACACGTGGAGTGCTTGTGAGCTTGGGATGAGATTCAATCATCAGCAAGGCCTACGTGGACTGGATCTTATGTTTGCCACTCGTGCAACTGTTCTAAGACTGTGCTGTTCATACCACACGTTAAATTACCTCAAATCAACGTTAAGGTGGGTGAGGTGTCGGAGTCGTGATCTTTCAAGCATCGTTGCCCCACCAATCCCGCTAAACCTCAAGAGCTGTGCACCTCCACGACCATCCCCAGCATCCCGCCCTACATTCTAGCTTTCACTTTGCCGTCGTCGCACACCCCTACACCTGAACTTCATACGTCGAACTCGCTGCACCAACTCCAAGTTATCTTTCTGCTTTCCTGCCTGAATACTGAAGGACTGCGCCCAACACTACGAGCTTGTCCGCCTCGCCGGACATGCTCTGCACGAGCTACTGATAATATTTTTGTTGACCTCCAAACATTGCCAGCACACCAACCGGAGCAATCACCAAGTCATTCAAACTATTGCGACGACGTTACAAACAATCTTTTCTTCTTCTTGTGTCTTGGAGCGGCATAGAAACATTTACGTTCTCCCCTCGGCACTGCGGTGTGGGAGCTGTAATACTACAGGATACAGCTTCTTTTACGTATTCTTTTCAAGCCGAACGATAGCCTGTAAGGCAGCCTCATAATCATGGCAAACGCGCAGCTATCTCCACCTGGTAGCAGTGTCTACTCTTCAGACACCATGTACGTAGGAGACGGAACATGGGACTCGTCAAGGAACACTTTCCTCCTACCGAACCTGCAAGGCTTGAATCTTGCTACTACACAATACAATGGTGAGCGAACCCAGACCGCCCATGTAACCACGCTTGATTTTAACTTGTTCCAGGCATGGGCAATCGATTCCGCGACATGGCCGGCTACCACTCCATCATCAAAGGCCACGGCATTGTCGCAGCTATAACCTTCCTTGGCATCGTCCCTACCGCTATATTTGTCGCTCGATTTTATCATCGAAGTGGCCACCTCGCTCTACGACTTCATATATGGCTACAAATTCTTACAGTTGCTTTAGCTACTGTCATATTCGTGCTAGGGTGGTTGGCTGTGGGTCCTAAAAGAGCTTTGACGAATCCACACCATGGGATAGGGCTAGCAATTTATGTCGCAATTCTCATACAGGCCACCGGAGGATGGTGGGTGCATAATCGCGAAAAGGGAAGAGAGAGGTATAGGGCTCCTCTTAAATTGGTTGTAAGTAAACACCATCCCCAAAGCTGAAATTATAGCTAAGTATATCGCAGTTACATCAATGGCTTGGCCGAGCTATTGCAATTCTCGGATTCATTCAGGTAGCCCTCGGTCTAACGCTATACGGGTCCCCCAAAGTACTCTTCATTCTATATGCTCTATGGGGTTCTATTCTGTTCTGCGTCTATTTCGTTTTTAACTTCATAAACCGCCCAATGATAGGCTTCGATGAGGAGGGGACTTACATCAGTGAGCGCACAGATAGAAGCGGTCGTAGCCGACGCAGCCGTCGCAGCCATCGCGGCCCCGGACTAGGAGCTTTGGCAGCAGCTGGCGCTGCAGGCGCCGGTCTATCCGCATTACGAAGGCGATCACGTAGCCGTAGACGACACAGCGAAGGCGGGCAGGACGTGATCAGTTCACGCCACAGCTCACACCATTCAGAATCTTTTGTAGATGATGAAAAATACACTGAAGACGGACATGGGCAGCATACATGGAGGGAGCGCCTCTTTGGTGCTGCTGCTGCAGCAGGCGCGATAGCAGGCGTCAGGGCGCTTTTTAACCGCAACAAGCGTCGAGACGACGAGAGTGAAGCTAGCTACGGTCAACACATCGATGGCACGACAACCATCACCCAGACCGACCTTAGTAGAATAGAGGAGGGTCGAGCACCAGAATCTCCAGCAAACGACAGATGGCGCCGCGCTCAGGAGGCAGCAGCCGTTGGAAGCCCCCTCCGTCAGAGTCACAGGCCACGAAGAAGCGGAGGATCTATTGGCTCATCTGATAGTCGGACGAGCTTCAGCGGTGATGCAGCTAGACCGGAGAACCACGGACTCAGAGACGGCATTGCAGCTCTCGGGCTTGCTGGGTTCATCAGACACAAGTTCAACTCGCGAAGAAATCAGAAAGAAGAACAGCGAGTGACAGGTCTCCATGAACAGGAGCTGGAGGATGAGCGCATTGCTCGACGTAACAGTCAACGACGACGCTTCACAGGGGATGGATTAGCACCACCACGGAGGAGCGGCCGCCGGGGTTCGTCTACTATTGATGATAGCACAGACATCTCCGGCACCAATCCTGCACTCTCACGCCACACTATCATTCCGCCTCCGCCCCCCATGAACCTTGGAAGCAGAACAAATGTGACCACTGCGGAGACAACCACTTCGAATGTTCCAATGCCACCCGCGCCTCCAGATCCTCAAGGAATACTTCATGACTCAGGATCCGAAGCGTATGCCTCAGCTGGGGGCGGTCAGCATCATCGCCACAACCTCGGTCGGGATGCTGCATTGGCTGCTGGAGCTGGGGCAGCGGTTGGAGCCGCAGCAGCCAATCGTGACACGAGTCGACAGCGCAGTAGCAACGGTAGCGTGGCGTCGCCGCCGGTGTCAGTCAAAGTTAAGATGCACAATGACGGCCGTCATGTGACTTTGCGCCGACTAAATGAGGAGGAAGCGGCAGCGGAACGAGAGGCCAGGAGACGGGAGCGACAGCGAAGACATAGGAACGGCAGCCTGAGTTCGGTCAGTAATGTCGGCGATGATAGGTTCCGGAGAACGGAAACTGCGGAGGCAGGACCGGCTCGTCCAGCACCTATCCCAATGCCTGAGCCAACAATTCCGGGACCACTTCCTGGGCCGCCTCCTGGGCCGCCTCCACCTCCAAGCCACGCCTCCCTGCCTCAAAATGAACTCCATCTTCCACCTCCACCCCCCATCCCAGCGGCTGCCGCAAGCGCAATGAGCACTCCGCCTGGCACAAATCCTTATGAAACAGGAACGGACGTAAGTAATTACGATAACAATCGTAGGCGGCGAAGGGCAGAGAGAGCACAGGCAAAACTAGCAAAAGGTGGTGGAAGGAGCGTCGAGTTTTCTTAATGCATTTCAGGTTATGCTGGAGAATGAATGAAAAGGTCGGACTGGGTTAATCTTTGATATGCGCAGACGCATTGTTGCGGTGTCGTGGATTATAACGAGCATACAAGGGGTTCGGATGGTGTTACTTTCGTCCGACGGGTAAGATGGCGTTTGGTTTCATAACCATAGGGCTGAGCCGGATGCATACAGCATCTCTTCAATTCCGGTGGTTAGCGCAGCCACGTCCGCACGGCCTTTTTGTAGGGGAAGTTTTGGTATTTTTGCTGTTTAAGGGAAAGTTAATAAAACACGCTAACCACCGGATGCGCCAGGAGGCTGTATGTGTCTTTGCATAAATATGATGATCTTTGATTGTGAAGATCGTTGCTTCAAGATACGCGACGCAAGCCCGCAAGCTCAGCTCTTGGCGACGTTGTGCCACCTTCGACGCCAGCAGGTACATCCACCGTAATAATATCCAAGCTGTTTACATGTGTACCTTCTGCAACTTTTCTGCGCGCGCTAAGCTGCCTATGCGAGAGATCCAACATGATAAGTGCTTTCCTACTTCAAACTCTCCCGAGTCCTACTTTCTTTTTGGAGATTCCATGGCCTGGCAAAGCCGCCAACCCGGCAGCTTCTGATCCCATGTCCATTTCAAAATCCAACCTGCGTAGTATGGTTTCCTGTGTCCCAGGGGCCAAACGCGTAGCCAAGTCCGTAGAAGGCCCTTTTGCGGAAGGCAGTGCTGTCTATATATATGTGGCCTGGAACTCTGCTCTTGTAGCCTAGAGATTCTAGTGAAGGATTCGACAGTCCCGACCCGAGAGTTTCGATGAAGAGAGTGCAATTAAGGACGATTCAAGCTCTTCACAACTCCTCGCAGCTCAGCTCCAGAGAATCTGGGCCAATCCGAAATATAGTTTCCCAAGGCCGCGGACAGTCGAACCATCGACGCTACCATATCCCACCACGACGTCACCACCCCCATTCTATCAGGTCAATCCCATTTCCCTTTGGAACAGTCGGCGTTGTCATATCTCCGACGCCTGACATTCGCTTTGTCACATACCATTCGTCCACCCAACTGTCCGATGCGGAAATCCAGCCCTGATCCTCGCCGCGGTATCTGCTCCCTCTATTCATCAGCGTCATATGGACAGAATGTTCCTTAGTGGGCCATTTCGGGAGATTTCCGGTTAGCAAGGACAAACCTCCAAGCTGGGAGCTGCTCGAGCTTTGCACGCAGTTCCCATGGCTCGCATGTTTCCATGTGGAAAAAGCGTTGACTATCATTTTGTTAGGCCCTCCTCAGCCTAACAACGCAATACTAGCCTCTGCAACGCCTCAGCCATTGTGTTCCTGGTCGAAGTTCGTGCCCCACCACCTTCCGGTCTCATCCTAGGGCTGCCACCTGTGGGTTAGCCGGTCTGGGCAACTAGCAGATGCTAGCAAGTCGTCGGGCAATCGACTGCAAGCACAATGACACAAGCTCTTGCAAATGGCATGCCGGAGCCGACTGCAACATCCACATTGACGCGCCTGCTCCCTATGCGAGCCCTTTCGAAGCTTACTGTCTCTGGGAGGATCGCCAGCTATTCATCCCTTACCATGTCATCCACCTCAACTCCTGTGAAAAGAGCTTGTGATAGGTTCGTTCAGCGATAAATTCCCACGATGCAATATCTGCCCAGTCTACTCACAAGTTGATATATTAGCTGCCATCGACGAAAAGTCAGATGCATCGGAGAAGGCACGAATCCGTGCAAAAACTGCGTATCAGTTGGCCTGACATGCACCTATAACACCATCCCGCAAAAGAAGGGTCCAAAGGGCAGCAGAGCCAAAGTACTCTCCCAGCTGCGAGAGACACAGCGGCAGTCCCGAATCTCTCCTCCCGATTTAGGATACAATGGCAGGCCGCTCTCCTCAACCTTCGCCCGCACTCCAGGTCTGTTACCTCCTGGGCTCGTCGACAGCTGCGTGGAGTTCTTCTTTGGGAACCTGTACCCGTCGCAACCCATACTGCATTGTCAGCGCATACGGGACACCATCATGGGTATGGAACATTCTGTTGAAGCGTATTGCATGATTGTGGCTCTTTGCGCCTACGTCATGATACAGTCAAACATGAGCGTGCCGCCAAACGTTGTATTACACGGGAAAACCCACCAGATTTCGAACATCAGCCTAGGGGTGATGTTGCTAGAAGAATCAGTGCGAATGCGAGGAGCATATAAGTATATCGAGAACCCATCGCTTTTAACAGTGATAACTTCATTTTTCTTCTTTGGCAGCTACTTCAGTTTGGACAGAGATAATTCGGCCTGGTTCTATTTACGGGAGGCAACAACGTATGCACAACTACTGGAGATGCATGACGAGGAGACGTATAAAACTGGAGACTTGATAGACTGTTCGAGACGAAGGCGATTATACTGGGTGCTCTTCGTTGCTGAGAGGTTCGATGTCCTGTGTTTTGTCCAAACAGACATTCTGTCCTTTCTAACTGAGAACCTAGAACATACGCGCTCCACAAGCACCGCTCCACAACTCTACACGCGACGATAAACCTACCGACCGTCGAAGAGGACCCATCAGAAGGAATTCAGATATCCGGCTTTATCCAGCTCGTGAATCTCTACAAACCATTCAATGACACCTTCATCGGATTGTGGAACAAAGTCCACACCGACTGCAACCCATCTTGGCTCGCTCAACTGCAAAGCCAGCTCTCCGAAGCCCTACCCACGTACTTGGAAAGCACAGAAACGCAAGCGGTAGATTTGAGGATCACGCAGCACTGGCTCAGGACGATGGTCTGGCAGCTGTGCGTCAGCCACGGGTTCGTGAGCAGCATAGCGACGGACAACGCCATGACGTTCGAATACCCGATCGAGATATCGCGAGACCTGCTCTCCACGACGCGCCAGTTCTCGCAGCAGGCGATGGAGGTGCACGGAGTCAGACTCGTAAGCCCTCCAGTCCTTCCAAATCCCAATATCCCTACCCCACAGCCCTCTCAGTTCGTCCCTGAATGATCGACCCACTTCCCCAAGCCATTTTGGTATAATTAATCTATTTGACTTTTCCCACACGCCCCCTACCTCACTGACACCCGACAGATTGAAAAGCTCTTTGACATAGCGTGCTGCCTGACGGACGTAATTGCCTGTATCCCCTTCTCGCCCTTGACATTCTCGCTCGGGCCGCAAGACTACCTCTCGCGCTTCCTGACCCACCTTTCCACCCTCCGCAGCGGCCAGACGCGCTACCTCCCGCTGCTCCTCTCGAAAATCAGCGACGTCCTCCCGAACCCGTCCCTCCCGCCATCGCTACAGCAGCAGCAGCAACAGCAACAGGAACAACTCCAGCAGCAACGACAACTACAGCAACACCCCACCTCCGCACTCCTCACCACGCCAAGCGTCAGCCCCTCCCCGGGCCCCGACCCGACCCTCCTCCGCCTGCCCTCGCGCCCGCAGCCCTCCTTCTCCTCCTCCTCCTCCTCTTCATCCTCCTCCTCCTCCTTCTCCTCCTCCTCCTCCTCCTCCGCCGCCGCCGCCGCAGCCGCCGCAGCCGCAGCAGCAGCAGCACCTTCGCTCCTCCCCCCCTCTTCCCGCATCGACGACCTAGCACTCTACGCCGATGCGGTCCCGTACGCCGACTCGGTCCACTCGTCCGCGCCCTCCCCGCACGAAGCGACGCCGGGCCCAGGCTCGTTCGAGACCGACCTCGCCGCCGCCGCCGCCGCGCACCACCACTACCACCGCCACCATCACCACGGGCTGGGCTACGGATTGCAGTCGGCCATGGGGTATGCGTACGGCGTGGGCGTGGGTGTGGGCGTGGGGTTTGCGGGACAGGAGGCGCAGGTCCCGGCACAGGCGTCGGGGCAGGGGATGTATGAGCGGGCGATGGAGGCGCAGCGGCGGGCGCAGGGGGAGATGGAAATGGATCCACCCCTGGCCCCCTCGCTCTTTACGGCTAGCAGAAGTCGAACCCGCCCCAGGAGGACCGCTGCGGGCTCCATGTCCGGAGCTCCAGTGCACAGCCAGTCTGGCATCGAGGTTGCCACGTGGGGTTCGATTACGTCGGGTAATTGGAAAAGTCGGGGAAATGATCTTCAGAGAGAAGGAATGGAAGGGAAAGAACACTTGGCAGCTTCTTTGGGCACGACATGCTGAGAGATCGGGTAGGTTCCGAGTCCGTGGGTCGGGCAGGATTTGGAATGCAGGTGAAATATTGGGTGGGCAATAATGGTATCCTTTGCAACGGTATAATTTGTCCTACGGTTGTCGATAAGATTCAGTCCAATAGAACCAATCAGATTAAATTGGGATGCCCGATCGTTATTTTGCCAGTGCACGGATCACATGATGGTACGACACTACCGTTTCATGGGATACCCTTTTTGAGCTAGAGACTGCAGGAATGGGCACGAGGAACAGAATAGAAAAATCCGTTAAAGTTAAAAAAAAAAAGTAAGGAGATTTGGGAAACGCGCGGACCGCAATAGATTTAGGCTTAGCGCGCGAATGTAAAGTGAATCGATTTGCGAAACCAATGCTCGATGAAAGCGATAGCGGAATGCATTTCCTAGGCGGGTAGAACAGAGCAGCTACTACTTCTCTGGTCTGATGATGAGTGCTCAGACCTTCTCAGCCTCGCCACGCGAATCTTTGTCGCACAGATGAAAAGATCTGTGTATCGCGTGGTTGAGGTTACACTATAGCACGCGCACGGATAATCAGGGATAAGAGCCGCCTGCCGGTGGAGGCTTGGGCCCGGTTGTAAAGCCGATATAACTTTAAGTCTTTAGTATGTGGGGATGGCGGTGGAGGTACGTAGCATGGATTTGATATTCTGGCTGCGATGCTTGGCGGGATGTTTGGGGAGAGTGACTGACGCAGGGGTGCAAATCGCCTTCTCCACCTGGATTAGAGCCGTCTACTATATCTGAAACTCAAGGTTAGCTATGAATACGACTCCTAGGAAGGCTCCTGAGCGAATGAGCGAGGTCGGAGATTGATCCTACGAGGAACATGGCGTAGATCAAATCTTTTCCCAGGGGTTCTGTGATGAAATAGATAACAAGGCGCAGTTGTCGACATTGCATGGTGCATCCTACTTGGAGATAATGAGACGTGGCTCGGGGTCTACAGCACTGTGATGGATGTGGAAAGGTTGCTGAAGAGAAGTCGTCGATGGAGTAAGCCGCAGTTCAGATATCCCCTCTGCTTTTCGGCAGGAACAGTACAAGCAACGGCGTCGCCTGATTGGCTAATCATTTCCTATATGATCACATAAAATGGAGACGGCCTGTTCGGTAGGGACGTGGTTGGCTCCTTGTCGACGGTCGACATACTTCATGGCGGGTGAAAGAGTCTGAGGCCTTGTACGCCTTGGTCATTGGTCCTTGGTTCTGTGCTCTGCTCGACCTGTGAATTGCAATTGCGACACCAAGATGGAAGTCACGACTCAGATGACAAGTACTTTGTGGCTTGGCTCCGTCATTCGAGTCGCTTCCATTTAGCTAGGTAGTTACCACGGCTGACGGACTTTCCGTCTTGCTGGAAGGTGGAAGGTGGTAGGTCCTGATGGAATTCATCGGTGTTGTGTATTTTCAGGTAGGCTAGGAGATATTCCCTTTCAAGCATCATGAGCTGGAACGCCAGCACGGATGAGAAACCTTCATTCAACCGTCATGGCACAATCACCACCCCCGTCTCGAGGCATATTGGCCATCCAATTTTCAATACTTACCCGGAGCTTTCCGTTCCGATAAGACGGTTATGGAAAACTTGGCTGGTTAGCGTTGAATTCAATCATCGGTGGCAGCAAGGATGATTAGGGTGGTTAAGGTGGTTAGGGTGGTTAGGGTGGTAGATTTGTCAGAGTTGTTTGGGTTGTTGACCCTGAAAATGGAAGGGTGGAGGGTGGTTCGATCGACGAGACGTGATAGGATGTGTGACGTTCTAGCGGCCTTCTAGCGACCTTCTGACACGGTAGTTCCTAGCCCACGTTGGACGGAGGACGGGGAACGCCATTTTTTGAATGCAAATGCAGTTTGCCATGATGAATCGAGTGTGTTAATTGTTAGTAGAGTATTCAGATGGTGGCCGTGGTTCCCCGTGATGCCCGGTTCCCCTATGATGCCTAGGTGGTCGTGGTGAACTGGCCCGGACTCAAATAGTCTAAAGTTTATTCCCCCGTGGCGTGATATTATCTCATAAACCTTATCCCACTCGGGGGACCGTTGGTACGTGCACTACGCGCACGTGCGGGCATACTGCTCCTTATCACTAACCAATTCAAAAAATTGGCTTTTTTACTGCCGTATCTCGACCCTTTTATAACGTCTAGTTACTATAAAATTACTAGTAGGAACTCTCTAGTGTAATAAGTTATACCGTAGAGATACTACTTGGCAGCTAGCCTGCCTATATTTACCTATTCCGACTAGCGTACGATATATAATCCAAGAGGCCTTAGCAGGAGAAGAAAACTCGTATATGTAAGGGCGCGAAGAGGCTTTAAGGAATATTTAAAGGAATAATATAAATTCTATCTAAATCTAAGGGTATATAGCTCTTGCAGAGAACAAGACGTTGCGTAAAGAAGAGAAAGGAATAACTAGAGAATCTTATAATTAAATAGTTAGGGGTCTTGGTCGATGCGTGCGCACGTGCGCACGTGGACGGACTTTGGTAGAATTCGGTTAATCTGGTAGAACTTAGCAGAAGTTAATTAAGCTAGCAGAATTTGGCAGAATTCAATTAACTTGGTAGAATTTAGCAGAATTTAATTAAAGCGTTAGAATTTATCTATTAAGTGTTTCACTAAGACATTCCTACTATAACTGGGCTAGTCCTATTATAGTACCCCCCCCTTTGGCCAAAGGTCCAAAATAATTTAATTTAGTTAAGAATTTATAACTTATTGTGTTATAAGCGTTGTAATATATTTTAAGTTCTTTTTAATTTTGAGTTTCCTGCTATTGTGTTTTATATATTTGTGTTAGGTGGTAATTGTTTACCTTTATATTATATCTATCTAGCTAGAGTAGGCCGCGAAGGATGGTCTTTATAGAATTCTTTTACTAAGGTAGGCGCGTTGGCCTTAATCTAGTTATAGGTTTCCTAGGTTTATGTTTTATATTCTTTTTACTTAACAAAAAGTTTAAATTGTTTAGATTATGGTTTTTATTGCATATTGTTAATTAAGTTAATGAAGTAAGAACTGTTACCGTTGTTAATAATTATGGGAGGTGGCGGTAGCACTTCGCGAGTTATAGGATTATCTTTTAAAGGTTATAACAAGCTTACGTAAAATATTGGGTGTATTTTTATCTTAGTTAGCAGTTTAAGCTTATAGGCGTATAGGCTTAGTTTCTTTTTAATTTGGTATAGGCCCGTAAACTTCTAATTAAGTTTCTTTAAGGGCCGTTAAGTCCGTATATTTTGTGTATTTAGGTAAGCTATATTACCTTCCTTAAAGTCCTATGTGGGAGCTTGTCCTTTGTTTATATGCTATTCCTATACTGTTTAAGCGTACGTTAATTTACTTCATAATAGTTCCGTTAACTGCTTTATTTAATTAGTAAAGTTATGCGTATTAATTAACTGGATCTATTTAATTGTGGGTCCTATTATATTAATTTTAGGTTGTGGTTTAAATCCAAGTTAAGGGTTTTGTCTATAGGTTGCGTAGAATAGTATTACGCCTATTAATACGTTTATTGTATTATTCGCAGTAAACTTAGCTAAAGGCAGCTATTTTTCCCAGTCGTCTTGTAGGTAGGAGTAGTATATTTATAGGTATTGTTCTATAATCGCGTTTGCAATTTTGGTTTAACTATCTATCTCTAGATAAAATGTAGTTAAAAGTTATGTTTAAATGCTTAATTATTTATATAGAGCTTGCTAGAAGTCTGAAACGAACTAGCTTCTATAGTTAGATATTATTAAGTTAGGAAGTCCGTGTAGCTTAAAGACATGCTTAATAAAACATTCGGCTACTAATATTACATTAATTAAGTCTATGGGAATTATATATTACATTTTTATAAGGCGGTTAACGACTACTATAATATTCGTGAAGTGGTTCCCAAGGAGGTCAAAAAGTAAGGTAGTAGAGCACCACTGGTGACTCGTAGGCGACTCGCAAGCGAGCCCCAAAAGGCGGGGAGACGGATCACGGGGTTTTCTCAAATAGAGTTTTCTCCC
>Ga0307507_10004199_pt1 | contig 26066 bp, 25 predicted proteins | sample 7_EM_MG_FD_207223 | JGI IMG/M metagenome (GOLD analysis project Ga0307507, IMG submission 207223) | Populus trichocarpa ectomycorrhiza microbial communities from riparian zone in the Pacific Northwest, United States - 7_EM | ecosystem: Host-associated > Plants > Roots > Unclassified | place...
ATCTTTCAATCAACAGAACTTCTGACCCCCCTGAGCCATCCGAACTCCCTTCCAACAATGGCCCGCAGATTTTGATATCTTGGGGAAATACTCGTTGATTATCCCTCTAAGTTATCTACCAACTTTACCCTCCCAACAAGAGAACAAATCTTACGAAACAAACTCCCAAGCCCGCCTCCGACAGTTCTTTATATGCTCATTCACGAGTCACTGCAGATACCAAACCTTTAGATCAGTCTCCTAGAACCTCTGGTTATCCCATTGCCCCCGCCCCCGATTCGCCTTATCTCCTTTCATTGTTCTTGTATCGTTTAAGTTTTAGCTAGCCGATTTTATATATACTCATTATGAATCGATGCTTCCCCATAGTCTTTTTTTCTTCTTAACTCCTGAGATTGCTTGTGGTACAACTCCTATACACCGCTAGGTTAGGATATAAAAGCCCATCCCTTTACTTGCCTTTTGTTCTTCATGCCCATTAGGCTAAGCTATTCCATCTCTCTCAAAGATCGATTTTGTACCTGTATTCTTGCATAACATAGACTGCGACCCTGTTGTATTGTAAGGGGGTAGATAGAAGCTTCGCAGCTACAGACATAAATCAGATTTAGAAATGCATGCAATATACACGAGAACAGGTGCACGGTAGGAACCAATAGACAAGACACTATAGTACGTGATTCACGGAGTCGAGCTATTTTTCTTTTTTCTCTCTTTTCCTTTCCCCACCACCCATCCACCACCTCTCACCTCTTTACCATGCTATGGGTTAAGCTTTTCTTCCGGGGAAATACTAAGGACATCAAGGCTTTTTGCTCCACTATCTCTCTCGAACACCACAATTTACACACCGCGTTCCAACAACACCAGCGGCAGCCAGTTTGACCCTCAACCCCAAAGTTAACATATTATTCCTCATGTTATATACAGGCTTACTGATGCACCACCAAGTTTTCGCAGATTCTCATAAGTATTGTGCTATGAGAGAGGGTGGTGAAGGTGGCTACTTTTGGTGTAAAAAGGGCATCGGACAAAACATTTTGCCCTAGTACCTGTACCTACTGCAGTACGGGCGTAGCCGATACTCGGGCACAAATTAAAGATCCGGAAGAAGTGATAAACAAAATGTATGGTTACAACATAGATATCAAAGTCACTCTTTCCGGATCTTTTAATTTGCGCCTGAGTAGATAAAATAGTCATATGAATCCGATAAGGCCCTCTCTAGCCAGAAAATTCACCAAATTTTTCTTATCGGACCCACGTGACTATTTTATCTGTCGGCCGCGCTAGTATAAGAGGGCGAGGGCTAACAGAGACAATATCAGGGCTTAGATTAAAATGAACTCCATTCTTGGGCAGTGATGCAAGTATCATAAGTCGAGTACGGTAGGAGGGATGGCTGTATGGCAGTGCTGAGAACACAGCAAAAACTATTACTCATCAGAAAGTCACACAAACCAGTACTCGAATAGGCTAGCATCTGGATTGCAAAAGAAAGCCAGCGGTTTAAAGGATGCCAAGGATGCGGCTCTGCGGTTACTTCCGTGATGACTAAATGACATAGATCGTCACCACGAACCAAAGATCAACCTCCCCCATCAATAATGTCCTCCGGATTTGTCTCTGCCGGTACCGCCATTCCAGAAGACACCTCTAGCGAGTCACCTCGCCCTGACCCATGGAGTGTCGCCCAAGCAGCTGTCGAAGCAGCTAAGAAACCGAAGGAGGAGGAGGAAGCGCAGGACGCCCGAAGTTTGTACGAGATCCTACAGGCGAATAAAGGTATTACGTTATATCCACATAAAAGGAGAGTTGCTAATCGTGGTTAATCGGCAGCCAAGAAGCAGGAAGAGTTTGAAGAAAAATTGAAGTTTAAGAACCAGTTCAAGACGCTTGACGAGGATGATGTGGACTATCTTGTAGGCCCTCCCTCTTGGATTTCTTTGAGCGTTCTTGGAATTAATTCACGCAGGACTCAATTCTAAAAACGGAAAAGGCGGTTGAAGACGCGCGGAAGGAGGAACTCGAGAGTCGACTTGATGACTTTCGAAGACAGCAGTCAGAGGCTGATAAGTCTGGTGGTGGAGAGGATGGCGATCAGGATACGGCTGCGTGGGCTGCTGGGAAAAAAAGGAGAAGGAAGGAGGTGGGAAGCAAAGCTCTGGGAGTTAAAGTTAGGAGGAAGAGTTCTACGACTGGAGAGAAGCCGTTGGATAAGGACCGCGGAGAAGGCAAGGAAGAGTCCCTCGTTCTAAAGCCGAAGGAGGAGGAGAAGAAGTCAGGAGGTAATGATAATGGGATAATGGGCCTTGTAGCTTACGGGAGTGACGAAGATAGCGATTGATGGTTAGGACCAGACCCCAGTGCTATAGTAATGAAATTGTAGCTATGTTTGATGCATCCGACTTTTTCATCCCCCTGCCGGCTCTTCCATTTTCCTTCCGGCTGATGTATCAATCCCAAGAGCATCTCCGAAGACCATCCAAGCAATGAAACAATAGCTCGAGCATGCCAAGCAGCATCTAACCACTATTAACAGGAGAAAGGCTTATACCACACTACGGCTGATATGTGAGTAGCAAAGGGTAGGCAGCAAGGGAGAAGAGGAAAACGGAAAAATGGGCCAAACTCTGTGAATCACATATAGTACCATACACTCTTCTCCACTGATTCCCGGCCGCTGGGTTAGGCTCCAATTATGTTGGGTTCGAAATTGGTCCGTTTCGACGGCATCCTTGCAACCCCCTCAAGTCCCTTCTCGGAAACCAATATTGATGGTGAATGGAGAAGGCGCAGGCAGAAAAGCACTCCGTGAGGGAAAAGCAGACGTGAAAGTGAAAGGCCGATATGAAGCCGCCGTGAGGGTTCTTTCGAGGCTCGGCTTCCTCCGGTGAGCAGTGTTCTGAATGGTCCGGGGCCCCACTGGGCCCGGCAGCGGAACTGCCAAGAGCCCCGAACGGGACTGAACCGCAGTTAGCAGGCCAAATCCCAGGACGGCCGTCTCCGGCTCAGAGGATGGGCCCTATAGGGTGAGACAGTGCTTTCGGCGGGTAGGGGTAGGACTACACGCCATGCCAAGGGACGGTGGTGTTGAAAATGGAGGTAATGATCGGAGTGAATCGTTTTGCTGAGTAAAGCGGAGTGGTTCAAATAATTATTACGATATTATATAGAAAGGATAGCGAGATTTCGTCTAGGCAGCGGAGGGATACAAAATCCGCGAGGAAGGGCAAGCAAGAAGGTTAGATTTAGCGATGAGAGTATCGTAGCATGTCTTACCTCTGGTGTACAACAAGATAGCGGAGCAAAAAGCTTTGATGTCTTTAGTATTTCTTAGACGGCGAGAGCCAAAGCTGCAGAAATACGACTCTAATCAGCGAACGACTCGGGGATGAGTGGGGAAACGGTAAAGACAGGAGTAGATAAATCATGAACGAAATCATCCTCCTATTCTTCCATTGATTACCCACATATCCATCCTCCTCCAGGCATCTCTCTTTTTCCTTGCGTACTCCCATCCTAGCAAAGGAAAAACAGGTATCATAAAGACTTCAAGAAATCATACCCTTCACGTGAAGACTTTTTCTTGGGTAAATTTACGTCTTTAACAGTGTTTGGTTCTTGGAGCTTAATTACTGCTCGATACCGTAGTTCTATTCTCAAAGCCACTGATGTGTTACCCCAGCAGTCCCTTGTGTCTTGCCTTAATCGTGCCTGAATATAACACCAACTGCAATTATTGCTATGCTCTCTATCAAAACCCTGCTGGACAAATCAGGTATCATACGGCATCATAATATTATGATACTTGTACTTTGTTGCGATTCTTAGAAACTAAATGTCACATGATATCAAATATCGCTACCAAAATCAATGCTAGTTGCATATCGCTAATGTGCCAAGCTTGCACGTAATAAGCACAAAGTTTGCTCAACTTCCAGCCTCTCTTGAGAGTAACTTCGCTAAAACTCCACACCCCACAGTTAGATCATGCGGCGATCACCACCACTTTGCCATCAATACTATCCATTGTTTCAGTACTACTACCGAACGCAGCATCGCGTAAGGGTTGACTGGAACCCAGCAAGGAGGCTTGGGATTCAGCGGTCGCTCCGGAATTCTCAAAAGGAGCGAGCAGATCTGTAAGCACCCATCTCCCGTCATTCCTGTTACCTCTAATTTCTTGTTTTTTTCTTTGACGAAATTAATCTTTGCAGAACTGAGGATGCGGAATCGATGCCAGAGCCTGAATATAATCTGGACGAGGAACAGGGACGTGCATTGGAATATGTGAAACAAGGGCACAATGTTTTCCTGACGGGCGAAGCTGGTACCGGAAAGTCATACGCTCTGAGATGCATTATACAATATCTGAAACACAAATACAGCGGGGAGAAAGAGAATAGGAGTGTAGGTGTTACAGCACCCACAGGAGTAGCAGCCCACAATATCGCGGGACAGACACTTCACTCTTGGGCTGGTATTAGACTCGGCGATGGTACAATCGATAATTACTCAAAGGATCCAGGACCGTGGCGAGAAACAAAAGTTTTGATCGTGGACGAAATATCTATGGTTGGTCTCCCGCTCACAGGTGAATTCTTTGCCCCCAGTTCCTAGTTACCGAGAGCTAGTGCAAGTTTCTTGGGACAGGGGTAACGGCTATGGGGAAGGAAGACGGCAGCCATCAGACGTGATGGCGTCTCTCCTAGCTTCACTCTATTATACTTCTAGCCAGTCAACACGTTTCGCCCCAGCCTTACGATTCTGTGAGATACGTTGCGGAATTGACGTCAGCCGAGCTTGCTCTCGAAATTTGAAGTCATACGTCTGTTCCGATACTTTACCCCTGTTCCGGAAGCAGGAGACTTGGTGTTATAGGATCATCCCTTCCTACTTGAGTGGCTAACTTCTTACCCTCTGTAGGTTCATCCTACTTTATTTGACATGCTAGCTGAAATAGGGCGTCGCGTCCGCAAAGATCCACGGCCTTTTGGTGGGTAGGGTCATCTCTTTGCAGTATCATAACTTCCTGACTTTATGGGGTGATTGCAGGTGGGATACAGCTGGTCTTCTGTGGGGATTTCTATCAGCTGCCCCCTGTTGATAAACTAGAGGATGGAAACTGCCCCGCATGCGGTAATACCCTCGGCTCTTAAGTTAGCATTGGAGAATATGCAGCTAAATTGTTTTCTCGGGCAGGCCAAAGGCTAGTGGCCGACGTACATCGCCAGTATCTCAGCCCCTCAAACCCCCACCTTGCAGATGTACTACATAAACGGCACATGTACTCATATGGTCTGGATCCAAAGCGGTGGCTGCGATGTACCAACCATCTGAACTGGCGGCGGGCCACATGCGACTTCTTGTGGAATGACACTGCAAAATTTGCCTTCCAAACCACCTCTTGGCCAGGGTGTAAACTGAAAACAGTGTCGCTGAGAACTCCACACCGGCATGAGGGCGACGAGGGGTGGTTTAATATGCTGTCCGAAATTCGGAGAGGGATTGTGTCACCCACAACACTAGAATATTTGAAGACGCTTGACCAAGGACCAGATGTTAGCAATAGCCCTATCAAACCCGTTTTATTGCATACTAGGCGCAAAGGTGTAGCTTTTCACAATCTAAAAGAGCTAGCTCAGCTGCCTGGGCGTTCCTATAATTATGCTGCAATGGATGTTGCACGCTATGTTGAGACCCCATCCGACCAAAGTCACGACCTTAGTTGTGGAGGAGAGAGGGTTATAAGAGAGCTCGATACAAAAGATTCAGGTGCGTCCCAGCAGTCAAACATATACGTCAAATAGACTCGAGCCAAACCGCTAATCTACTAGGGGTCCTTGCAGAGTTCTTCGAGGGTCTCCAAAGCGCAAAGCAGATTCGGCTGAAAATAGGAGCGCAGGTAATGCTTTTACAGAACTTAGATCAACGAAATGGGTTAGTAAACGGCACGAAAGGAAGGATCGTTGATTTTGAACGATACCCATACGCACAGTATCAAACGGGAAGCGAGTCTCAACACGATCGAGACATGCAATTGTTCTTTAGGAAAAGCGCATACAAGGACGGAATATCTATACCTATAGTAGAATTCGAGAAAGGATGTGTCCCAATATTTCCTTACAAGCAGGGCAAAGTGTTTCAAATTTTTAGGTATTTGTCTGGCTTGCGGGGGCTAACCACAATACATGAGATGTTTCGTATACAAATACCCTTGATATTAGCATGGGCCTCTACAATACACAAAGCGCAGGGACAGACTCTAGATTCCGCTAAACTCGACCTCGATAACCCTTTTGTCCCGGGACAAGCTTACGTCGGCCTAAGTCGTACCAAAGTATCCCAAAGTCTACAAATCTTAAACTACGCTCACATACCCTCCGGTGTTTTTGCGGCCGATGAAGTCCTCAAGTTCTCCAACAGACTCGAGAACTCTCCGGTGAACAATGTGAGTTGACCCGGTCACCAAGTTATATAAGCACAGTCTAACTCCAATAGATCTCGATGCTCCGCCGGCGCAGGCGACCTAGGCCGTTTCTAACTTTACGGGGGGTTCGCGGTCAGTTTAATAGACGCTATTGCCAGACATCTCTATATATCCTTCGGAACCACCGTCGCCGGCTTATCCGCTGGGGGCTTGCAGACAGTGTAATGCTGTCACGCAATATTTCTCGGGAGAAGCGAGGCTCCGAGCAGGTGGATGCTAGGGGTAACAAGGTTATGGAGCGATCGCTGTGGCGGCGGCTTTGGGCACTAGTTCTTAAAAGACTTCGCTACTTTTTATCCTCTAGTCAGGTGTTTTGAATTTGAATGGAGGTATTGTATTATACGTGGTTGAGGTAACACTTTGGATGCCTCCACTTTGCAGCCAGCGCTACATTTCTACATATCATTGTGGTATTTCTATAAGCGTTATCTCGTGACTACCCGAATCTGCACAAAACGACCAGGTCATGGCGGTCGCCATTCTACAAGCAGCTGCACGCGGAATACCGGTACCGTATAGAACCGAGAGTAGTACTATCCATAAACTGCACACGATGCTAGCCCCCTACCCAAGACTAACCCCCAATTTGTTATCATCGTGATCGCTCCCGCTCCGCACCCATTTTTCGAAATATTAGAGCGCCGCGCATAGCGATGTAGCCAATAGCGTATAGCACAATTAGCACCTCATCACTGTCCAACTTTTAAACACCAGTAGTATACCCTCCAAAGGACGCCATTACCTCTCTCCACTGCTTTGGATAAAACACTACCATAGCATCACCCTTCTATACCGGTGCCTCGCTTTCCAAAAGGGTAAATATTGTACGATATGGTTCCAGGTATGATACTACAAATTACCACTTGAGTTAATCCAGTGTTGCCCCATTAACCAGTCGCGATAGCTCGAATAGCTCCATCTGCCGACTCTACAAATCTCGGAAGTGCCCTGCCCAATTGCCAACCGCGTAATCGAGAAGGACATATTTCCGGCAAACATTTGTGACATGCCTTCCAGTCCCCTAGAAAACCTCCATAGCATTTATGGTTAATGGGTCATTCCCAAAGTCTTGTAGCGAAAGGTATGATAGGGGATACAAATATCAACCAATATAAAGCCAAAATCCATCAAGCATAGGATATACTCCCAATTGCCCCCACTAGGCACAGTAGTTCCATTAATTAGGAACTCTCTAGCCGTTTGGTGAATTAGGCAGGTAGACCAAGAATCAATCAATCCCTCATGAAAAGCCCACACAAATTCTTCACTGCCGCTACGAACAAAGGGGACATCTCCCTCAATGCCACAAATACTTCCAGAAGTTTAAGAGGCCCTGCAGCTCCTGCCACTATATGCAGTTTGTTATATGCTAGCTAGATACCCGGACCAGCTTAGCTAAGATAAAATAACCAGTATATCGAATAACCCATTAAGCTGTCGATCATTCCCTACTCCGGTAGCAATATGCGTCCCAACTTCCTAATCGGGAAGATGAAGAAAACGCCCAAGATATCGGCCTACGGTATGATAGCCCCTGCTCAAGTCAACCAACACCCCTTCTATAAATCCTCAAGTAGTGATATTAAACCGAACGGAATACGTTTACGGGAAATCCTAGGCGTGGAGGGTTACACAACTGATTCAAGGTATGTGATATTCCGCGTTAGGTGGAATTTAGCTTCGTCAATTTGTATTATAGCGCCCGGAACCACCCGGTATCATAAAAAAAAACTTTATTACAGGGACTGACGGATGGACAACGATGGATCGGTACGGTAAGTGCGGTACTGTACATACTAGTACATCGTTGCGCCCTTCTGGAATATTCTGGAATATATGGTAGGTGCTGTGGCTTCTTGTATCGCACTGTGCTGTGCCTGTGTGCGGGTATTCGCAGCTTGGTAGTGTACGGTAGTGTAATACTTTTCTTTCCAACAGCACTAGAATCTCTTGAAGAAGTATACCGCTCTATTAGGAAGGTATAGTCCGATCATTCCCCTATAGTACCGTCCGTACACGTAATATCACTCGAATGTACAGTAAGAGGAAGAGCTCGCCTGGGCAAAGGTGACCTAGCGTGGGGGTAAGGTGAAGGGATGATGGGGTTTTATCAATCCCGAGCAGGAATCTACTTCTGAATTGTAATGTGCTGTGATCTATAGGAAAGGGGTAAAACCCGGGTTAGGCCTGCTTGGCTATTCCTGTTAATGGTAGTTAACCTGTAGAGCAGAACAATTTATCCTATCATAATAAAGTAAATGTATGACTGAGCAAACAGGGATAAGGTATCAAGTCTATATACTTCGCCCTTACTCCCCGCACTACCAATACACCTTCCTACCTTCCTACCTCTGACGAGCAAACCTAATGACGCAAACCACCTTCACACTAATTGACATCCGAAGCGTCCCACAGCCCCGTAAGGTGATATCGGTATAGTACGCTGGTGAGACTTTTGTGTTTAATTTTTAGAGGATTCTACCACCCCCTTCCGGTAAAGGCATTGAAGGCGGAAGAGGGATGGAAAAGAAATATTGTGGGGGTAGAAGTTTGGAGTTATCAAGGGCTCAGACATCACGCTTGACAGAATTCATGATTGTGGGATTTTCACTACACATGGGGAAGAGCAAGCAACTTTTAGTATCATAGATATTACATCTGAAAATACGATTATGAGGAAAAGACAAAGCAGAGTGTGTTGTAGAGTGTGACCTGGGTACAGATATATCGAAGGAAATAAGGAAGCAACGAAACCTATTTTCGCAAGAGGGAGAAAGAGAGCAGGAGCAAAAAAAAGAAGCCTCCGTAACATACCCCCGATTATGCCGAGTAAGCAATTATCCAGATCCGCAGAGTTCCAGCACTATAGCACTATCCCATATATTGCTTATGCAAATGCGCCTATGACCTTTTTGACAACCTTTCCAATGGGGTTCTTCTTCAACCATCCACCCTTCTTCGCACCGCTGGCTTCCTCCTGCGCACCTCCTTCAACCATAAGTGCGTCTTCGGTAGCAGGAGCGGTGGTGGTGGCGACCTCCTTCTCTTTGCCAATTGCTTTATCCTTCCCCTTGCCCTTTCCAAACAAAGGGGAGCGGGTGTTGAATTTTAGCCTTGCGGTGAGGCTGCGGGCTGGGGCTATATCCACCAAGAACACGGATTAGCTATCCGTTCAGAAATATTGTTTGAAAGAAAGGATTGGAAAGCAGCCACATTTCCCAACAGGAGCCGTGGCAGGCGCAGAGGAGGAATTAGTCTCGGTGATAGCGTCGGGAGAGTGCTGCTCGGATGAGGGCATAGCGTGGGTAGCAGCTTCATTGAGTTTGGAAGATTGGGGCTCAGAGGCGGAGGTGACCGTAGTTGCATCCATGTCCGTTGAGGTTGGTTTGTCTGGTGAAAGAAGGAATGAAATAATTAGGATTTTTTTCGCAAAAATATCGAAGGAAGTGGATGGGGGAAGGGGGGAGGAAGGGGGGAAGGTACTTTGTCAATGTTTGTGTGTTTGTTGGTGATGAGTGTTTGTTTGTCGCTTACCGTCAAGGAGGGAACGGAAGGAGAGGAAGAGGTGGGGAGGAATTTTAGAGGGAAGGAGGGAAGGAGGGAAGAGGAAGGGAAGGGAAGGGAAGGGAAAGGAATTTGCGAGTAGAAGGTTGAGGGTGTTGTGCAAGCTTGCGTGGCTGCATAGTATACCCGCATGAGAGTAGCCCAGGGTATTGGGCTACCGGCACAAAATCAAGCTTCTTGTGCGGCACCCTCCCTCTCAATTCTAAGAGATGATAGGTTTGACTGGCCGCTAAACACCGTCCTGGTACGTTATGATACCAGTACCCATAAAAATCTCCTTGCAGCTTTTGACATCTGGCTCAAGACAATAGGGTTTGTTGGAAATTCTCCGATTGGCCAAGAGGTATGATAGTATTGGTTGGGTGTAAGCCCTAGATTCGAGCCGGATACCGCGACAGAGGCCGCTTCTTAGTCTGACAACATTTTCTTTTATTGGAAGTTTGTGGTTCATGTCTCCTCAATTTGGCAGAGAAGGCCTTCATCTTGTGACCGACGGGAATGCTGGTTTTGCTTATGTTAGTATCATAGGCTATGGTTCGTTGATATCCCTAGTAATCTAGCGGATGTCTTGGCTGCTCAGTCTGTACAGTACTCGAATAGTAGTTCAAAGCACTGCGACCGCAGTTTATTAAGGCATGCCCCCAAGCTGCCTAATGGGCCCCAGTAAGTACAGTATCACTGAAAGGCACTATTTGGCGAGTAGATCCAGTTTCATTACTACGAACAAAACCCGCCCTCTATACAAAAAATCCCACAAAAGAGTCCCAAACCCTTCAAAAAAGAGAAAAGTAATGTACAGGAGCCTCTACACCCTTTTTTATAAACAAACATAAGGATATATGGCAGCAACTCACAAAGCCTCCAGCGCCATATGGGTGAACCGGATACCCCATCAGTGGTGTACAATCATTGGCTAAGTAGCAGCCCCCTCCATCCCAATGGTGTCATCAAGCGGCCCACCAGCCCTGCGCTTAAAAGCGACTTTGACCCCATCAAGAACAACAAGTAATAGGAACACTGCTTGAATTTTGTGCTCGTCAACAAGCTCAAATTCAAAGTTGAGAAGAATTTGCGCAGTAACCTTGATAATACAATCAGTCATCACCCTCCCGGCAAAGGGAGAGAACCCCCGGAAGGCAACAAATACAAACCTTAACCAACTGAACCATCGCAATGTTCTTTCCCAAGCACGCTCTGGCACCCTGGCCGAAGCTGAGTCCGTAGCGGTCGAGTTTGAATGCACTCTCAGGGTCCAACCAGCGTTGGGGCTTGAATTCCAATGTATCCTTACCCCAGAAATCCTCATTTGCGTGGACACACCAAGCGCTCATTCCGACAGTGGTTCCCTCGGGAAGGTAGTGCCCGCAAACAGTACGACCGCCGGCAGGGACTGCACGAGGAAGGTTGAAGCCGGCCGGGGGGTGGAGACGAAGGGTCTCCTTAACAATCGCGTGGAGGAGGGGTGCGCCCTCGAGTTCCTTCCAGGTCGCTGGGTTAGAGAGCTTTAAGCAGGTCAATTCGGCCATTACTGCATTGTAGACATCTCTATTACGGACAAGGTTGATCAAAATGGAGCGAAGGGCCACCGAGGCGGTGTCTGGGGCGGCGAGACTGGAAATATTAGCTTTGGGAAAAAAAGAAATATGCAAGAAAGATGTTTACATAAAGATGTAGGCATGGTTGCTGACCAGTAAACATTAGTCAGTGATTGGAAATAAGGGGGCATGTGAACATACGCAATCTCTCCCAAGGGGAGAGTATGTCCATCTCTATACTGCGATTTAAGGAGCCCGTCCAGAAGATCACGGCGACCGGAAAAGTTGCCATGGTTCAAGCGCTTCATAATATTTGCCTTGATATTCTGTTTTCACCGTCAGTCCACCCACCCCCACAGTCACAGAAAATCAACCGGTGTATGGCAAACCCTAGCGTAATGATTCATCCCGATCTTCTTCACCCATTCGGTTTGTGTAACCGGCCAAATCCAGGGGAGGTAAGACCTATCTTGTCAGAGTTTCCCCAGCCAGCGAGGGAGCTCAAGGGGCCTACAAAAACGGACTCAAGAGTAACATCTGTCTCAAGTCCTTGAGGCTCCCGTCGACGTCAAGACCAGTCTTACAAAACCCGTACGCCTCTCCAAAAACCAGATCCGTGATCATATCATAAGTAAAGTACTCGCTCCAAATTGTAAAGTCACAGACACTCCCCTTCTGCGCAAAGTTCCTGTCAAGGGCGAGTATGAAGTCCTTGATAATATTGTCAAAATAGGCCTCCGCCATGAGGGTTGCAGTCATGTTGTAGTCTTTGGCAATTGCGCGACGGCCTTCGGCGTGGGTTTGGATGTCACGTTCAACAGCAAGGTTGAAAAAGCCATTTGGAAGAGCAATATCGTACCTAGGCAATATAAGCAATGATCTATGTACTGTGAGATGACCAACTTACATATCACACTTTGCATAGCCTTTATCCCCATGCGCATATATCTCGCTTATAGCCCGAGGATCCCATATAGACACTTCGTTCGGAGCAATACGTACAACATTACCGTACTTGCGATGGAGGTTTGTCAAGTCATTATGAAAGTTCCCCTTCACAACCGCGTACCAAAAGCGATAGAGTGGGGAACAGGACGCAAGCCATGGACCGGGAACTCCCTTCAAAGGAGTATCATTACGGGTCTTGTGAAGGTGAACACCAAGCTTAATCAAAATGTAAATAAAAACAACTCCCAGAATGACGGGCATAGCTGAGAGTAGGCAATCCCACTGAGATTCTGTGGGTCCAATAAGGTACTTGGCCGTGGTGTTCTCTGGCTCCATTTCCTGAGCCGCAGCCCCAAGGAGCAGATCCTGGAGAGGAGCTTCAGTAGAGTGGATAACCTTGGCCATTATTATCCAATAACTTCCCAGAAGAGATATATCGGTCAGCACAGTAGAACCAAAATAAAAGCGAGGAGTAGATAAGACGTAAAGAAATTACCGTTACAAGAATATGGGGTGCGAATTTACAGAGCAGGTGTACTCGTGGGGAAGGTGAAAATGGTTGGGGAAGAAGAAAATTCGAGAAGAAAATTGATATTTAAGATAGTTCTGAAGAGTGACTAGTGAAAAGGAACCCTAAATGTTCCACCCTCAGTATGGCACCCAGCAGGAGCTTTGCCACGAAATTCTCCCATCGCAATTAAGGTTTGTATGATATTATAATCTAAGAGGGCAATCAGCTTCATCCAATGCCCCAAGCCTAGTCTACTAGAGGCGGGTAAACAGGAGGGCCCTAGGCCGCCTCTTTGATAGTTGGAACGAAGCCTACAAAATAGGCAGTGGGTATATGCAAATATGCGGTTGAAGAACCACGGCTTGAGACGGCTTTCAACCAACTTGGGTCTCTACCAATTTTCACACATGATTCCTGATTCTTAGAGCAAATCGTAAAAGCTCCAGAACTGAAATAGTGAATGAAGTAGGAAACCTGCTCATTAAGTAGGGTTTGTAATATTATTTCGACTCCCAATTATTTGATAGTGGGGAAACGCACTTCTGCCAATTGTGTTATTCTATCCTCCTACATTCCCCAGCATCTCCAGCACCCTTTTAGAGATAAATTTCCCATTACACACTCATATGTATTATAGTACAAGGAATGCTGATGACAGTGGAAAATGCCACAAATCGGAATGGTGGTCACTTGAGTGCGGCAAAATTGATATCCTACTTTAGAGTCCTACAGACGCTAATCAGTTAAACCGACAGACTGATCACTCCCAGAGAAGCCCCAGAGTAGTGGAAGCGCCAAACTCCATACCACACAAGGCTAAGGATTGACCAATACAAGTTCAGGTAAGTCTGGGTCTCTGAGATGTTTCCATGTTTCTGGGCCCCTAGTGTCAGGCGAGCCGATACCCCCTGCTATGCGCCACTACGACTTCTACTATAGTACCCCTGTGCTCATGATACTAGAGTACAAGGCAAGATTTCGCTCCTTGCAGGGAAACTCGACATCGACACCAATCCAAGAGCGGAGAGGCCACTCATGAAGAGGGGCCCACTCCTAATGAATTAGATACAATACCCCAAGACAGGAAGTTCGTATGGACGCAAAGGATAAAGTAGAGTATAGCGCGGTAAGGACCTGGGTGACGGATCGCAGCTTGCCTTTACCAAGCTTCGGGTAAATATCACCAATTCAGTTAGCAGCTTCTAATAGCCGACTTCAGGAAGTTACCGTAAAAACTAGAATAGGGTAATTGGGTAATGTGCTATGGAGCCGAGAATTCCCTATTTTAGAAAAAAAGGCGAAAAACACAGCAAGAAAACGAGCGGCTCAGCCGAGCTCCTCTGAGAGACATAAAAACGGGAGGACACAAGACCTTACCAGAGGGGGCAACTCTGACTACATAGCTCGCTGCCGTGGGGGCTCTTGCCATTCACCATCTCGGCTAGGCCGCTAATCTTGGAGAAAACCTACAGAATACCAGCGAATCCCGGGCCCTCCCTACAAAATACCATCAATATTTTTTTATGCCAGCCAAAGTCATGTTTCACCTTTTGCCAAGAAAGCCAAACTCATCCCCTAAGGAAGGGAACACTGCCATAAAAAAATTAAAATAATAATTAAATGGTTCCAGAAAATAAACTGGAATTAGGTATATTTATTGATATTTTTAAAAAAATTCTTGGAGAAATATTAAGCACAATTTGTTTAAAAGTCGATTTCTGGGGGTGTTCTTGGCAGGCAAAACCCCTGTGAATTTCCTAAAATGGAGATTTGCCAACGAATTTTAAGCAACACAGGCTGTCTGAATAATTACTTTCTAAATTTTTTAAAAAAATGACTGATTTTGGCAGTGTTTCTAGTTTGCTTTCACTAATTTTTCATTAATTTTTCAAATTTTTTTGACTGAGTAATTCTGGAGATTTGGCTGTTGTTATCATTTATTACTGTGTTGGGGGTGAGATATGAAAGTTGAAACCTGGATGGTATTCGCGAGGGAATGTCTGAGAGTCGCTGGTATTGAATAGGTTGTCCCGCTAATCTTGGGATTCAGAGACAAAGTTCTTGAGAAGGATTAGTGCTTTCCTGGAGTGGTATAGCCGGTGTGCTTTGTCCTTGTCTGATCTCCTTAGCTTTCAAAACTAAACCTATCTTGGGCTAATGACTCGATTCGCGGGGATGATCCGATGGTGAATCGCAAGAGTTTTTACGGTACTCAATTATTACAGTTTTTACGGTATGTCAAAGGACGACACCAATACCAATACCATTGCGGAGACTAATCAGTGAAACAAACCCAAGAAGAAAAAACTCCCAAGCTGTATACAGAAGCTTACTCGGCAATTGATCCAATCGGAGCCATTCGTGTTTTTCTATTGGTCAGTATACGGAGGTACAGCTCCTAAGTTTTGAATGTTCCACAGGGGGTAAGGGCAGCCAACCGCGCTTGTAGAACATACAAAACTTAGGCGCTGTACCTCCGTAAGTGCTCTGTACTCGAGTATAACATTATTACCCAGTAACCGTTACTCGAGACATTACAAGTACCGCCCTGCTGGACTACCGGTATCTGACCCTGTGGATCTATGGTCACACAGACCAGATCGGGAAAGCCCATTTCCAACGGCGAGTATCGTAACACAAGGGGCTCGCTACCCTCTCAGGGACACCCGGGACCAGTACTAGTACTCGAGTACTGCTTGTTGCGCTCACTCGTACACCCCGCGTTTAGGGTCCCACAAGCTTCCAAAGCAGATGGACGTACGCGCGATAGTCGAAATGCCAAGTGTTGATCACCATAGCTTATCTCAGAGCCCTTGTTAATATAAAAATACTTTATTGGCGGCGATGGGACACTAACCCACTGCCGTGACAGCTGACATAAAAAGCTACGGAAAGGGACCCCATATGTGAGACCACCGTTAGGATCAGAGAATAGCGTAACTCACCTTCTCCATCCCTTTAAAGCATCAGCTAGCTGAACAAAACCGGGGGGTCTATCCGTTCTAGAGTCACAATGGATAATAACCGATACCCCCCCCGGTTTCTTGGCGGGGGTTTTACTACGGATGAAGCTAAGATCTCGGATATCTACTCGTGTCTCCGCGTCAAGAATAGGCACCCGTTTTGGAATAGCCACCGCGGGCCCGTATGGAGAATATAGCGTTGAGGCCGCTTTTCTAGAGAAGCACTATGTGTCTATACACCAGCCTTAGAATGAGAGGAGAGAAGTAAGGGAAGAAAAATCAAAGGAGGAATGAAGGAGAAAGAAAAAACAAACGCCACTCGGGGATTGACTTGCCTGATCTTATTCTCACACCCAAGCAGTTACCCCCTGTTGAACTTTATTTGGCTTGCCTTCCACGAAAGTTAGAGAAAAAATGTAGTTGCTGGGGGTAAGGAATGGGTATTTTCCATTCTCCTATGTTCAGTACGTTTTCCTCCAATAGCTTCTCTTGAGTCGGGCTACATCTTAACTTGTGCTCCCGCCTTTAAAAGATCTAAAATCCTGCAGTCTTCACCAGTACCATCGATGTCTGCCTTCTCAACTTGAGCCTAAGTGAACCCGATTCGGTACTGTATTGTACTTGCCCTTGCCACGTTACTTATATCGTGTCGTTAGCAATGATATTCATAGGAATGTAATTCTATATGTAGTGTCTTTGCCGTAGCTAACCTATTCTTGAACAGGAGCTTTTCGGAATGTGGGTCTGACTAATATGACTATATTATGCTCTTGGGTTCCTCTGACCGAGTGTCATAGGGGGAAGCTCCGTAGACTACTACCAGCTGGAGGCTTAATCACACAATTTGGGAGCGATTTAAATGGAAGGGAGTAGCGGTGAGGTTACCCGCGGGATGGCAGTGCGGTAGCAATATGCCAGGAGCATTCAAAGGGTTTCAACCGGTTGTGCTGATAATGGATATGTAAAGCAGAGGCAATGTTAGAAGGCTTAGGGAAGGGAAAAAATGCATGAGCAGAGAAGAACAAAAGTAAGCAAAATTTAACGCTAGCATCATGGTGGTAAGATAAGAGTTTCAACTCTTGATATTACTATCAGAATTCTTTTTCAGATTTCCTGTTTGGGGAAGACCATGCTTAAAATTCGAAAGGGAGGGATTATTTTCGACCAGTTCCGATGGTCTAACGGCTAAGGAACTGGTCCGCATCGATCCGAAACGACAACCAGCGCGAGTTCGAACCCCCCGGCGAGAACGAGGGGATGTAGTCGAGCATTGAAAAATGCTCGGCGAACCTCTTTTGTTGCGGATGAGGGTAGAGGGTGGTAAATGCCCTAACGTCTACTCGAGCAGAGTAGAGTCGGAGATTTTGGGCTCACTTTGCCGAGTACGGTATAGTCGGGGATTGACGCCACACCTCGTGTATCGTACGATATGATGGTGGTGGGAGATAGGCTCGGTATTGGGGTTAAGGGATCTTAGAAATTGTGGGATGAACATTCCATCCATTGATCCTAGGGGGGAAAGACACAGGGTCACAACCATGATCCAGGGCGTAAACTATTCATAATAAAGCACATAAGCGCAGCGCAGCCCGATTAAAGGTTTTTATAGGCAAAAATGTCTTGATATTTAGTTGCAAATTAAATAATAATATCATTTCAGGAGATGAATCTAGCGTATTACCAAGTAAGAACTCGAATAATTGAACTTCGCACTAAGACGTTGAAGCTGCCCTTGCTAGTAAAGTCCAACGCTTTTTGTTGTCTTAAGCTAAGGTTGGGACAGTCAGTTTTCGCACTGCTTTCGTCCCCCTATCCCATAGAGGGAATTTTGGAAGTCTTAGCGCGAGGTTCAACCATTCGATTTCTTACAGTATCCCACTATCGGGCTACAGGGCAGCGGTCATTCGATATCGCTCGATAAGATATCAAAGGTGAGGTGTGAATGGGCTTGCTTCGTTCATAACTGTAGCTACAGTTGCACCCACCCGTTAAATTCTAGAATGTTCAAAGCTTGAGGGGTTGCTGTGCGGTGACAGCCAACAGGTACCCTATAGCACCATGACCTAACGTTAGGAGCCCAGCTTTAAGGGAGAATAAACGCACCAGGGACATCGACCCCATAGCTCATCGAAACCATACACAATCGCCAGATCCCCTTAATTTTCCAAAATATAGCTCACGCGAACGCCTCCCCACATCGGGAAGGAGCGCAGGAGGAATGACAATCCCTACCGATAGGAGTCATATTCTACCCCCCGATGGATAAATTGTTCCAAGAGCCCTCAAGGTCACTGAAAAGATGTGTGCTGCTACCCACCTTTAGTCTGATGAACCTCATCACTCTCTTTACAGCTTCCATAACCGGTCATGCTACTCTCCGCTATTTCTTAACTGTAGGCTCAAAAATGCTGATGCAGGATCCTCAATCCCCGCGTCTTCTTACACCCCTACCTCTTTCTCCCCATCTTCGCGATAGTTGCACTAGGGGTAATATCTACCATCGTGGGGGCAGTCATCGTGCATTATGGGGGGTATGACACTACAATCACTAACTTTCATGGCGCTAAAGAGGTCGCATGGTACACGGCCTACCATTACTATACACACCCCAGTGCCTTGTGGGGCGAGACAACTGAGAACCCCCCACCTGGATGGCAAATTATTCCGCTGCACAGCTCACCATAGCTGCTACCGAGGTCGCTCCAGAAAAGTAAGGAGTGCCCCGACAATTTATTTCCCTAACAGTGCTGTGAAAGGAGAAATCTTCCGTGTTGCCAGGACGGTTGAAGGAAGGGACGATATCAAGTTCCTGTGTGCAGGAGCAATTATTTATGCTGTCGGGGTTGTTCTTTCAATTGTTAAAAAACAGTTGGGACAATATTAGCATGGGTGTGCGGCCAGCACGGTAGGAAACCGGGAGCCCCGAAGCCCGGGCAGCCTAAGAGCCTAGGAGGAAGCTCACCGGTCCACACGAGGATAGGTTTCATTCGAAGCTTTCGCTCGTAAGTCAGCATGAGAGTTGGCGACCCCAGAAGCAGTGGTCTCTTCGGGAAACGTTTTCTCTGGCTAGACCTCTGCAGCTAGGAGTTGGTTAGTTAGGACCATGTTTTTGAACGTCGCGCAAGATCTGCGAGTCCTCTTTTTTCTTTCGCATCCGTGGAGCTCTAACTCACCGACTTATGTTCATGGAGACTCGTGGAGACTGCATCTACTAGGGTAGTCTGTAACCCAATGCTTAAGCATTATCTTACTGAACTTACTCGAGTATAAAAGTGCATTGTCTAGTCACAGCTTTAATAGGAACTTCCCTTCGAACCAATTGAAGCCATCAGATCTACCCATTATCAACAACACACCAGTACGGTATTTGCTCGTGAAATTCGCTACCTCCGGCACCCCTCTAATCTCCAGATTCAAAGACAAAAGCTCATCAAAAGGATTAGTGCTTTCCCGCCGCAGTAAATGATCAACTCTCAGGATGTGTTTAACTCATTAGCTGGTGTGCGCAATTCCACTAACCTGTCAATCTAAACCTATCGCGGACTGACGGAGCTAGCGGATTTCACGAGTACAAGTAAATACCCGTAAAAACTAACCGTGTGTGCTATGTAGTCTGAAATTCCCCTCTCTGGAAAGTGGGCCAGAAACACAGCAGGGGCGTAGCCCCATTCCCCTTCCGAGACAGAAAAAAAACAAAAATTTCCAGACCTTACTGAGACAGGAAAGCCCAACGACATAGCACACGGTCCAATTATTCAAGTTTTTACGATACGGTACTTTGTTACACAGCAGCCTTGCTACTGATTGACATAGGGCAGACAAGCACGAGAACTTCCAACAAATATGGAAACTAGATAGAGGCAATATCATTAGGGGGTTAGACGGCTTCACAAGCCACTAGGACACCCCCCCTCACTCGGACGACTAAACTTGAGCACAAAGATTTCCTGTTATAAATTAAGATCAACCGCTTGTTTCATCACAAAATATTAACCAATTAGCATCTATTGAGTGGGGGTGTCTGAGTGGCTTGTGAAGTCGTCTATTGTCTTTCTAATCATTCTTGGCCCCAGCGCACCGGGACAAAAACCCCACCTTATCGAATGCAGATCATGTGGATCATTAAGGTCATTGTGGCTGAGTAAATGTATATTACATAAAATTGGTTCTCTAAGCGATAATAGGCTCAGTATTGGCACACTTAATGTCTGGCAAAATTCATACCACCTTCCCCGATTCCCCCTCTAATTCACGGATCAATGTTAGAATAACCATTAGGCAACTTACCTGCTGTAGACGATGGCTTGGGCGAATTACGAGAATACCAAACACTCGGAAGGTGGATCTTGTAGGCGGCAATGGCAGGGGATGTCGTACCCCTACTACCGGTACTGGTAATTGATTATCGCAAGGCGGATGCGGGCACCGTGTCCTTCATACGCTACCCCTTCTGTGTGCCTGGTAAAGCGAACCGTGGAGGAAATCTGCTCACCTATCGTATCTAGGGAGCTTCGCCATTCTTGGCAGGGAATACGAGGCCAGAGTGCAGTACTGCACCAGCCAAGAGGTTGATTCGGTCCGAGAAATGGCGAAGTAACACAAAATATCTCCAAGATATAAACAAGTGTTAAGACTTAAATGCAGCATAAGAGCCCGAAATAATTCAAAACGCATCAAGACAAGAAAAAGGTACGGTAGCAGCAATGGATCCAGAAGCGCCAGACGAGATAGAACTCCAGTCCGCCCAACCACCCCCTCCAAACTCAAGTCAAGACACAGTCCGGATCCACCCCATCTCACCCATAGCACCCCCAAAGGAAAAAAAACAACCCTTGACTAAAGCCGAAAAACGAGCAGTATGGAAATACCGCGCCAAACTCCTAGCCGGACTGATATTCCCTTTCTTCCTTGACTCCATGGACACGACGATAATCGCAACAGCCCTACCGCATATCGCAACGTCCTTCAACAAGCTCACACAGCAGTCGTGGATAGTAACATCTTTCACGCTAACTTCCACTGCATTCATTCCAGCTTTTGGCCAGCTCAGTGACGTCTTCGGCCGGCATGCCACGCTACAGTTCGTCATCTTTTTAATGCTTGTGGGGAGCGCGCTTTGCACTGGAGCCCAGAGTTTCGAAATGTTACTAGTGGGTAGGGCTATCACGGGGGTGAGCTCGGCTGGGTTGTTGGTTATGATGACAGTGATTTTATCGGACAAGGTTAGCTTGAAGGATAATGCGTTGCAGAATACGCTGTTTTCTCTGGTTGCTGGAGCTAGTTATTCTGTTGGGCCGGTTATTGGAGGGTAAGTTCCTGAGAACTACCGTATTGGGATTATCGGGTTATGTTGACTTTAGGATAGGCAGCTGACAAATGTATGAGTTTCTTCTATATCCAGTGTTCTGTGGTAGGATTCTTGCTAAATAAAAGTAGGTGAACTGGCGTTGGTGCTTCGGCCTTTCAATACCACTCTGCCTCCTGTCACATATTACGATATTTTTTATCCTGAAACCAGAACTAGTCAAAGCCCAACGCCATATCGACTCGGACACCGGTGAGGAGTTATCAAAGCGAACGTTTATTCAGAAAATCGCAGTAATAGACTGGCCAGGATTAATCCTCTTCCTAGTCTCTTGCATCGCGATCATCCTCGCTTTAACATGGGGCGGGGCAACATATGCTTGGCACTCTCCGCAAGTCATCACCTTATTAGTAGTAGGCGGGCTGTTGTTCCTGGGGTTTGTTTGGGTGGAGTACTCAATGGAGCCGGGCCGCTGGTTGGAGAAGAAGATACGGGTGCCTGGGAAGCAGGCCATGATCCCGGCCCATCTGTTTTATGAGAAGGATATTGTCATTTTGGCTTTTTTGAATTTCGCGGAGGGAGCTAGTAAGTCTCCGGCCTTGCATGAGAATCCCATAAGGGAGCTGACAATGGTAGCCCTGTTCGCAATGTTCTACTTCATAAGTGTCTACTTTGCCATTGTCGAACAGTATTCTGCCAGCAAAGCTGGCTTGCAATTACTCTTTTACCTCCCGGGCATTGGTGGTATGTCTACTCCTTTCCACTTCCCACTCTCCCAACTAACATGGCAACTCTCCAGCGGGTGTCTACTCGGCAATGTACCTCTGCAACGTCAGCCCCCGCACCACCTTTCCACCTCTCCTCCTTGGCCACCTAGCCCTCCCAATATCCATCGGAATCCTAACCTCCGCCCTGAAAACCCGCAATATACCCTTGGTATATGGCATGATGGCCCTTAGTGGCTTCGGCAACGGAATATCCTTCATGCCAGTCCCACTCCACGCCATCGCCAAGAAACCAGCACACCTCGCCGTTATCGTCGGAACAATACAGTTCTTTGAGCCGTTTGGAGGAACTGTGGCAATGGCCGTGATGGGCTCCGTGTTGAATAACAAGCTTGGTCCCTTTGGGGTGGAGTTTTCGAGAGGAGGTGGAGGCGGTGGGCTAGAGGCTGGTTTGGCGTTCGGGGAGGAGGTCAGGGAGGCTGTGAAGGAGGGGGTTAGGTGGGCGTTCCTGGCGATATTACCACTTGTGGCAGCCGCGGCGGTAGTGCAATTTTTCCTTGGGGATGTTAGGATTGATGAAGAGGGGGTGGTGGAGGAGCTAGTTGGCGAGAGGGGGAGGAGGTGGGGAGTGAAGGTTTACTATGAAGTTTGTTGTTGATCTGAGAATTCTTGAGGGACTAGCTGCTAACAGATAATAGGTGATAAAGGATTGGATTGTAGGCCGAAAGAGTGGCTGATGGGTGTGTAGTGGCATGATATTACGATTTAATGGTTAAGTTAAGGTTGCGTTAGAGAAGGGTTAGAGGGGGCTACAAGCAATAGTCTATCATAATAATAATAGAGCCAAACGCTTACTGATCGAAATTCTTTTAACCCCTTGATTCCTAGTCCTTGCTACTAGATAAAGATCAGCTAGAATAGCGACCTCCTCCACTTTTTTCAAACCGCAATACTTTAGAGTTCTAAAGACTACAACAGCCCTGAAATTTGGCTTGGGCCTTACACAACGGCCTGGGTTAGGCAATGTTCACACATCGTCACTCGTCTCCTAACACTTCAAAAGATGTGTTGCCAGTGCTCCCGGCCGTCCGGACGCTGAGCAGAGGAGAATTCGGCACACTCTAAGTAGAGCCTACTAGTGTTTTTGGTTGATAGATTCTATTAGTCAATTTGCCCTTGACTCAACAGGAAAATGACCAAAAACCTGAATTGGAACTAATAGTTATTAACTTCGAACGTCTTCCCTGCTTGCTCAACATTGACCCTTGACCATCCATTGACAGCTGGCTGTTCAATAGCAGGATGGCAACCCCGCTATCCCGCCGCACGGGCACCGATGGTGCCAGGAACGCAATTAATCCTGCCCCGCACTATCAAGACTTTTGTCAAGTGGTTGTATATACTTTCAAACTTAACCCAACTCCAACATACCTAGTAAGAAGACCTCTTCCGACAGCCAGAAATACTCCTAACAGTCTCGCATCTCTTCAAAATTGCGTGCCCATCAAATTTAATATTTAAAATTCAAGTTTAGAAGAAGAAAAAAGGATCATAACTTATATCTACTATATAAAACAAGCTTTTTCAAAGTGCACAGTCATGTGATCAAAAATGCCAAGACATGCCAAGTAATTTAATGCCAGTAGGGTAACTTGAATATTAACTCCTAAATTTTACATTTCAATATTACCCTATGTAAATTCTAAAATAGTTATATTATGGATGTAATCTACTGAATATCTACTATTACATTTATTGAGGCATTACTCACAAAATCTAATTGCATGGAATTGAAGCTATGAATTGGGTTAAGATAATATTAAATTACAAGCCATCTCTGATTGTCCAAGAATGTACTATTATGTTTACCATATTTGAAACCTTGATTTTTGTACACTACATATGAAACCCAAAATCAGTAAACTCAAGGAATAAATAGAATAAGAAGCTACTCACAAAATCTAATTGCATGGAATTGAAGCTATAAATTGGGTCAAGATAATATTGCATTTTCAGTTATCTCTGATTGTTCAAGAATGTAATATTACATTTTTTATAATCTTGATTATTTTGTATACAAACAATAAAAAACTGATTTATTAAACTCAACCATTCATTCAATCAACAAGCTATCCACAAAACCTAATATCATTACATCAAAGCTAGATATTAGCTGAAGATAATATTAAATTTTCAACCATCTCTGACTATAGATACTTGCACTATTACCCGTTAACTATATTGTTATTGCTATTGCAGTTGCATCAAGTGGTATTGCGGCAACCTTATTAAACTCTGGACGAACTGCTCATTCTGCATTTAAAATTCCTATCAATATCGATAAAGATTCCTATTGCAATATTCCCAAAAACTCCCTATTGGCCAAGCAAATTCAGAATGCGAAGATACTTATCTGGGATGAAGCGCCAATGCAGCACCGGCACGCATTTGAGGCAGTGGACAGAACTTTACGAGATATTCACAATAGTCCTTTACAAGCATTTGGTGGGTTAACTGTACTTTTTGCTGGCGACTTTAGACAGTGTTTACCAATAGTCCCTCGCGGATCACGTGGACAGATTGTGGCCTCATGTCTTAAAAAGTCATATCTTTGGACTTCAGTTACTGGCCTACAACTTCAAGAGAACTATCGCCTTTTAGGTTCTCATATGTCAGCAGAAGAACAAAGAGATGCTACCGAATATGCTGCATTTATTCTTGCTATTGGGGAAAAACGATTCCAGGAGTATGCAATTGATAAATTTCAGCTACCAAAAGGATTACAACTTCCTAACAACAAATTGAAGGAACTTATCCTTAGTGTTTATGAAAAACTGAAGGAGGTATTGCCTACTTCTGAATATCTTGCGGAACGAGCTATTCTGGCACCACGCAATATCGATGTTGCCAATATTAATGACATGGTCCTGGATCTACTACCTGGAGAGTCTACAACATACTTCAGTGCTGATACTGTAACTGAGGGAGCAGCTGAACTTTATTCCAGTGAGTATTTAAACTCACTTACACTATCAGGAGTGCTGTTACAATCCTCTTCTCTCCGGGTGATACTTGCAGCAGGTAACCGATAGTTTCCTAACGATCACTTTTTCTTAGCCCAATAGCTGTTGCGATAGCTAAGTCCGTTGACTCCTATCTAGCAACGTCGATCGCTAGGCTCATATAAGACAGTCGTGTCTTGGTTCCCAGAAGTATGATAGGTAACGATTTTGAAATTGAAAGTATAGTGTATAAAAGAACTTAGATGGTTGCGTGAAGAACCCAAATATCATGCCTTTTTTTTTTTTTTTTTTTTTTTTTCATGTGCTTTATTTTATTCGTCATCTAGGTACAAAGACTACGTGCAGCGCTAGCTATGGTAAAGAAAAACCTCTGTGAACCCACCGGCGCCAGGGAAAGAGCCATCAACCCAAGTCTCTCTGGTCTGAGACCAACCGCACACCAGCCACGCAAAATAAGAAATCAAACTCCGACTAGAGGGGCGGAATAAGAAACATCAAATAAATACATGGGGAGGAGTCAACAGGAAAACCCTTGCCGTAGACACCTGACAAAATGAAATAATTGATGAACCACATGTGAAACCCTAAGTAACCGACAATGAAAGAAGAACAAAGAGGGTGCGGGGGGCACTAAAACCGTTGTGACGTGGCAACCATTACTCTAGAACCCAAGGCGTTGACATCCGCCACTGAGGCAGTGCAATACGACGACAGAGTGTAACCGAGGGGCGCGACCGTGGCAATCGCTAGGGCGGCGAAGGCAGTAGGGTGCCGCCCGAGTGAGTGGACTGTAGCTGTAACCGAGCAACGGGACGAGACCTGAAGGGGGATAGGAGGGGTAGACCCAATAACCGTGGAAACTATCGGTAACCATGTGCGTGTCTGACTAGGCAGCCTCTAACGGAAGTGAAGAGAACGGAGAAATCGACCGTAGCCTGTTGAAGAGTTTTCTCCTACTGCGAACTGTAGTCCCAGCCGTCTGTAACATGGGCGAGAGGG